>ERZ1026850.1231-NODE-1231-length-13826-cov-4.761600_pt1 | contig 13826 bp, 15 predicted proteins | sample MGYA00380155_ERZ1026850 | MGnify/ENA primary metagenome ERZ1026850 (study PRJEB33269, sample SAMEA4719791) | human gut metagenome | biome: human-associated habitat; feature: organic feature; material: feces | place: Cameroon | collected 2013-10 ... | reverse complement strand
CATAAATACATATCCATTCAGAAAACTTCTTTCGTGCCGTTCAAAGTCTTTCGTGACATTCCTCTGCAATTATCTGTATATCCCTACCGTTACTTCAATACTTCTATCTATACCATATTTATTATAGAAGAAACTCTTTTACTCCTATAGCACTCTTGCCGCATGTCTGTTTACATGACAGCAAATATTGACCGCTACTGGCAGCCCCGCTATATGCGTTGGATAGGTATTGATATTAACCGCCAATGCTGTTGTCGTGCCCCCCAGACCGCCAGGCCCGATACCCGTCCGGTTAATGGTCTGTAACATCTCTTCTTCCAATTCTCTCACATATGATATGTCAGAACGGGTATCAACCGGTCTGGTAAGAGCCTTCTTTGCCATTAATGCACATTTTTCAAAAGTTCCGCCAATTCCAACTCCCACTACCATCGGTGGACAAGCATTAGGCCCAGCATCCTTTACCGCTGTCAGGATTGCATTTTTAACCCCTTCTATGCCGTCTGCCGGTTTCAGCATAAATACCCGGCTCATATTCTCACTGCCAAATCCCTTGGGTGCGACAGTAATCTTTACCTCTTCTCCAGGCTTCATCTCATAATGAATAATCGCCGGTGTATTGTCTTTGGTATTTTCCCGGATAAGCGGGTCTTTCACTACCGACTTTCTGAGATAGCCATCCACATAGCCCTGTCTGACTCCTTCATTGATGGCATCTTCCAGCACTCCATTTACAAAATGTACATCCTGCCCTATTTCTACAAAGATAACAGCCATACCGGTGTCCTGGCAGATAGGAATCATATCTTCCCCGGCAATTTTCAGGTTATCCTGGAGCTGATTCAGTATCTGCTTTCCAAGAGGTGCCTGTTCTGTCTCTACTGCTTTTTTCATAGCTTCATCCATATCCTGTGCCAGGAAATGGTTTGCCTCTATACACATTTCTTTGATATTCCGAGTAATTTCTGCTACATCTATTGTTCTCATGCTTCTACTATCTGCTTTCTGATTTCTTCCAGTTCTTCCTGCGTTGGCTCCCCCGGTTTCCATCCAATCGTCTGTCCGTCATTCTGGTATCTAGGTATCATGTGCATGTGAAAATGAAATACAGTCTGTCCTGCCAGTTCTCCATTATTCTGCACTAGATTGAATCCTTCGCAGCCTAACTTCTCTGTCATCTGTGTCATCATTTTCTTTGCCAGCTTTATCGCATCTGCCGCATAATCTTCCGGCAATTCATAGAGGTTCTTATAATGGTCTTTTGGCAAAATAAGCGCATGCCCCTTAGTTGCCGGTCCTAAATCAAGGATAACGCGGAATTTGCCGTCCTCATACAGAGTCTTGGATGGAATTTCTCCATTCGCAATTTTACAGAAAATACAGTTCTCGTCTTTCATATATAATCCTCTTTTCTACACACATTGTAATATATTAAATTTGCACCCAGTGCGTACGAGCGCAAATTACTTTTCCTATACGTAACTTCACAACCCCATTCACAAAACCGCCGCTATCAGCTTTACTTTTATTCATGTGGTTATCTGCCATATAAAATTGCCATTCTCTATGAATAGATTCCTTCACATGAAGTAGTTTTCATGGTTTAGAATCGTTAGCCAAATACAAATATCTGGTCCAGTTCCCGCAAAAGTTTAAAGTCACCCTTCATCTTCATATTACCCGCCATAAAGGACTCCTGAAAGCTGCTTCCCTGTTCTACTATCTGCCGCATCATTTCTCTGGTCATCTGCATTTCCACATCCACATGGTTACCATCTCCATAATAGCATTGCAGATTTCCACCATTCACTTCTATCAACAGAGGCATCTTCTTCTCTTCTATTACAATCTTATAGCTTGCTGTGAAGCCCCCCTGCGGACGAAAGGCTTCTTCCATCTGTTTAATAAATTCTGTAGTATCCTCTTTCTCCCCGGAACTCATCATATCCCGGAACATGCTTGCCAGCTCCTGAATATCCTCCTTCTGCCGCTGTACATAGCTGTCATCTGATACATACTGGGAAAGCTGCTCTGTCTCCTGCGGCGTATAATTCATATTCTTGGTAATTGCCACCTTCTGTTTTACCGCCTGATTGCTGGTCGGGAAACAAGGCATCTTCTGACTTATCGTCCGATAGAGATTCTCTGCCTTCTTCTCAATAATGCGTATATATTCTTCGTTGTCTTCTAATATAGTAGAATCTGCGATATAACCACAGATACCACTGCACGGACGACCACCCAGTATCTCCCATGCCGTTGCCAGATTCAGCTTTCCTTCCCGCTCTCCGTAGGTTGTAGACATTACCACCGGACACATATAGATACGGCTTATTTTTTCCTTATCTCCATATAACCAGCAGGCATCCAGAAACTGTTGCATATAGCCGCCGATTCCATACCACTCTACCGTGGTGGCCAGAATAATGCCATCTGCTTCTTTCAACGTCTGTGGCAAGGTAATAATATTGTTTTTTAACTGGTATAACTGGAACACTTCTACATCAACCCGAAGTTCTTCCAGTACATCCTTCATTCTATTTATGACAAACAGGGCAGGATCATCCATTAAGCCACGACCACCATAGTAAATATTAATCTTCATTCTATACTTATCCTTTCTCTCTGATACGCGGTACACTTAACCACAGAATCCCCATCACGGCAATTCCCATCAATACACCGCCAATATGCGCTGCATTATTGGTATAGCTGCTGGTAAAACCACAGTACAATGAAAACGCTATCGCAAACGCTACTCTGCCGGCACTCAGGTATTCCATTCTTCCACGATGCAATATGATTAACACAAGAAGAGCCCCCTCTATTCCAAAGATAGCTCCACTGGCTCCTACCGAATTCACATATTGCCCTGTCCAAAGTTCATACGCCATAGACAGAACATTACCGGCGATTCCTGAAAGGAAATAAACGATTCCATAAGGAATATGCCCGATACGCTTCTCTACGATTTCCCCAACATAATAAAGTACAACCATATTACTGAATAAATGCATCACATCGGCATGTAGAAACATCGATGTGAGAATCCGGTAAAAATCTCCATTCTCCAGCAGATTCCTCACACTGAGTGCTCCTTCATTATATAACAATTCCCCAGTGAATGTACATATCAGAAATAGTATGGTATTTACACCCACAAGCACAATCGTTACCCATGGGCGCTTCTTCCATTCTATTTGACGAGATTTTCCATATAAAAAATCTTCCAGAATCCCTTTCCATCCATAAAAATCAGGAACCTGATTTTCATAAATTACAAGTCTGTCCGTTACCGGGTCAATACACCAGCAAAAGCTATCTGCCGCAGCAAGCTGTTTCGCCTTTTCTTCCTCTGTTCCAATATACAAAGATAACGTATGAATTTCTGTCTCTCCTCTGCTCCGAAAGAAAGTCTCGACTTGCTGTTTCCTCCCAGCATGCTGTTCCGGTGTAAGATATCCTTCTCCCCTGTCTTCCATCACACAGATAATGTTTACGAACCTGCTTTCTTTGCAAAAATAAAAGGTATACTCCGGAAAATTGGCAGATATTTTATGATACTTCTCAGCTGCCAGTAACTGCTCTAACCGCTCTGTTCTCATAGTAACTCTCCCATAGTTTGTCCATTCCGTTTCTGTCTATTTGAGAGTATCATTTTCAATATCTACTGTCAAATACCACTCTTTTCCCTTTAACGGTAACAATAACAGATTTGTCCAAAGCGTACCTCATCCCCCGGTTCTATCTGTACCGTTTCCTGAGGTTCCATCCGCAGACCATTTTTAAAAGTCCCATTCGTAGAGTTCAAATCCGTAAGCATTACCTTATCCCCCTCCCTTTCCAGTCGCGCATGAATCCTGCTGACTGATTTTCCATCCAAAACAATATCTGCGTATCCAGGCAGACTTCCTATCGTACAAGGCAGCTTGTCGAAATCAATATGTTTCTTATTCTTCTTATCCAAAGCATATAATTTATGCCCTGTAATCACGGATTCTTCGAAGAAAACTGTCCCTCCATACTCCTCCGAATTTTGTCTTTCATTCCGGCATGCCCTCGTTTCCCGGTTCGATTCCTTTCTTTCCGGATACTCACAGCGCGCCACCGCTATATTCATGTCCCGGTCCAGCACTTTCTCCAATGATGGTATTTCTTCATATATAAATTCTTCTGTTATATCCTCCTCTTTCCCTGTCCTTTTCGACTCCTTTGCCGACTTCTTTCCTATCCTGTTCCGTACAAACTGTATTACACCTACCAGGAAACAACCACCCATGACAGCGATACAGCCAAACAATATCATTTCTTCTTCTTGGGAAAGGGTGTAACCATACCATACTGCTAAGGCTGCTATCAAACCAAGGAACGAGAAAACAGAAAAGAATATCCAAAACTTTCCTCCCTGTATCTTTTTCCCTGCAACCTTTCCCTTTGCCGCAAATGTTTCTGTTGCAATATCCTCCAACATATTCTCTTCTGGCAGACCGACCGCCTTCCATCTCACCTCTTCTTCAGGTTCCACCCCATCTATTCTCGCTCTATTCCCACATTCCGGCACGGCAGTTTCTTGCTTTTCCTCAGGCAGCCCACAGCTTTCCTCCAGAAGCTGCAATGCCTCTCCTATGGAAAAGCTTCCTTCCATGCCCTTTTCATAAAATTGATATACCGCATCTGTCAACGGCTGATTGTCCGTATCCACATGCTCTAACAGGAAATCCAGCAGCGGTTCATAATCCCCTCCCACTGCCCCTTCTTCCGGATAATAGACTCCCCGGTATCTATGCAAGGTAAAATCATAGTACAGAAATTCCGGCTGCAACACCAAATCCCTTTCTTCCATAAAAAATTTATTTAACTCTTCCAACATTTCCTCTATATCAGAAAGCAGCCCCTCTATCTGCTCATACCCCATTTTCTTATGCTGGTACATTTGGTGCAATGATATGGCAGAACCAATCTCATAGTATAAGTATGCCTCATTGTTCATATAACGGGTACTGCATTTTAAAAGTCCCTGTGCTTTTCCCATAGACAACATCTTGTAAGAATACGTATCCAGAAACACCGCCTGTCTGCATCGCAGTACCATATAATTATGTTTATAATCTTTGTAAAATTTTGCTTCCATCTCATCCTCATTTCTTCACGTAGACTCTGGTCTCTTCGCTTACCACAACCGGACAGAAAAATCCCTGCAAGCCCTTTCTTCCTTTGGTCTTAAGCACCTGTTTATTGTGTTACAAGCCTTTTTATTGCCCTGCATTTTCTTATTATATGGGTAGGATTGATTATCTGTGCCTTTGCCTGCGTGCGAATATTCCAACCACTTTCGCCAGTCTTTGTAAAGACTGAGTGTACTGGTACTTTCACACTGCACTCTCCAACAACACTTATCGTCTGCCCGCTTGCGCTGACACTTCCATTGACTTCCCCTACTCCAAAGTACTTGTGTCCATACCGTTCTTTCATATGCTGATTGATATAAGGAACAATCTGCTTTTCATCCTTCTGGATACTGCCACGAACACATATCCCATACGAATCCTGAAAGAGTACGCACTTATCATAAGAATAAAATGCCAGATAAATCATGAATACGAACAAAATAATTGTCCATGTAATAATAAAAGAAGCCTCAACTGTCATATAGCCTCGTACCACCTTCTTTACAACCATAGTGTCACTCCCATTCCAAGCAATAAAAAGGGTGCGAAAGGAATCTCTTCCTCTCGTTTGATTTTCTTAAACGCCAATAATACAATTACCACCAAAGATTCCAGTAACAGGGAAAAGACCAGACACAATAAGCCTCTCTGTTCTCCCAGAAACAGTCCTGTCATAATCAACATCCAACCATCCCCATATCCCACTTTCTCCCTTGTCAGAAAAGCAAGCACCAAAAACAAGACTCCCGGAAGAATGGCAAGAAGGATTTCCGTCCATATCGTATCTTCAATCACACCTGTAATCCGGCAAAGAAATGCCAACACTATCCCTGTCAAAATAACAATAAGCGGAACCTGTTTTTTCCTACAGTCAAACGCCGTACAAATACCTAAAAACGCACAACCTGCCAGTTCTATCCACATTTGGAGCACCTCCCCCTGCCGCCTGTCTGGGAAAGCGGCACCGTATAAATTGTTCTCTTCAGCCCGGAACAGTTTAAATTTCTATGATAATGGCTGCCCTGTTCCGTTACATATACCCTTCCCATTGCATTTCCATTCCCACATCGTTCACAGGCACTGTACTTCCCACCGGACTGATTCTGCTGTCCTGCAATTTCTGCTACCGCAATTTCTTTTATGACAGGATTCAGATAACTGCAACTTCTGTACACATGATAAACCGTTCCCGTCTCCGTAAGGTACACCAGCGGATCCTCCACCGCCTGTCCGTTAGCAGACGTTCCTATCTCATATCCCGTCCACGCTTTGGCATAATAACGCTGTTTCATCAGAAAACCATCATACCCCATCAGTGCAGTAAAAGGCTGTCCCCGATAGCTAACCTGCAAATCAATATAATCGCCTACTCCCATTACCGAAGAACCCAACAGGGATATGCCCCCAGCTCCTCCTGTCACACAGGATTTCTCCAGATATTCTCTTCCCACACAACGGATAATCTGCTGTCTGGCATAGCCTTCTGACAAAAATACCCCTGCCAGACTATCCGGCAGTATCATCTCTCCTGCCTGCACATAGGCATAACCTGCAAATGCCATCTGATTTCCTGTCTGATGAAGAGCCGCCTGTATACGGCTCTGTGTCCCGATAATATTCATACAATAAATCATATTGAGTATGAAAAACAGAAACAGTGGCAAAACCATTGCCGCCTCTAATGTCATAGATGCCTTTACTTTCTTATGGAAGATGAAGCGGGACACCCTTTTTAACGGTCCCGAACCTGCCCATTTTTGATAGAACAGAAAGAATAGATTTGCATGACCCACTTGAACGTTATCAAGATATGCCTGGAGAGAATGTGCTGTCGATTTTAATATTTTATTGTTATTATTCCGCAAAAAGGGCATCCCGCTTCACCTCCTTAATAAAAACCATACTGTCTTGTCATTTCATACCGGTATCCAAATCTACTGTTTACCGCAATCCTTGCCTGATAGGTATCAAAACAACCATCCAGGCAGAAAGTCCCATTGCCCGGTGTCTGCCGGATATCCATTTCCATAATATCCATGGCCCGGTAAGTCCTGTTTCCTGCATTCTCCAAAAATAGCATAACCTGCAAATATTCTTTATAGCTTAAGCCATTTCCTTCCCCGGCTTCGTCCGTCAGGCTTCCTTTTACATTCAAAATGCTGTGAATATCCGTTTTCCAGTCTGCTGCCGTTTTATAGATTGGTACTCTTCCTCCCCGAAGCAGTATTCTCACATCCTGCAGGCTTTCTACGTAAGCCCAGGCAAACAAAATGGTATACTTTACCGGTACTAACAATTCCGGCATCAGGGTAACCGCTGCCAGCGTCATTGCTAATGCCTCTGCCTCTGCCATTTTGGCACCATCTGAGAGAATGTAAATCACGTTTGCCACCTCTCTCCAGGCAAGAAGCTGCTTTGCCACCGCCTCTAAATTCTGCCAATCAGTATCTTTTCCTTTTAAAATATACTCTATCTGATATTTCAGTAAGGATTTATCCAGCTCTTCCCCATAATAACCACATTTTTCGAACAGATATGTCTGAAAAATCAATTCATTTACATCCCCAGTAAGGTCCACCGCTTCTTTACAGATACCAGTTCCCCTTCGACACTCCCGGTGGGAAATATACTCCTCTGTCGCTATTCTGACTTTAGAAAGCTGTGTCGTATCATCCAGTACCAGGTTTAATACCCCACTACTTCTGGTAGCATTTGCTATATCTGCCGGATTGTTCAAAGGTACTTTTTCCATAACCCCTTCTTCTACTTCCTGTTCCGGCAAACCGATTGCCTCAATTTGTGCCTGATAGCTCTCCCGCTCGGCTGCGATATTTCTCTGGGCAAGCTGTCCTATCTGACCACTCCAGCCGTCAAGCACAGACAAAGCCGCTCCCACCGGATAATCTGCCATATAGTCTGTTACCTGCCTCTTCAGTACACCACCTCCATCATCAGAAGCTATGGAATACTGTGAAATGGTTACCTGCTCTGTATTCATTGCCAAAAAATCAACCACTGGAAAGAAGCCGCCAGTATTCTCTGTAGCCAGGTTCTGCTGTATGTAATGCTGCAAATGCGCCTCGGTGTTCGCTATAGCAGGCTGCCCGCCTCCATAAGAGGTATCCACAAACAAAAGGTCATACTGCTCCAGCAGTTCCCTGTGATACTCAGCCAGCACCGAATTCATTCCTATATCCGTTACACACTCAAACTTCATCCGGATAGCACTGATTCTGGCTCCTTCAATAACTGTAAAAACAAGTGCCAGAATCAGTGTCAGTGAGAGAGTCAGAAAAGCGGTCATATATCCTTTTCTCATATTCTCTCTCCCCCTGCTTAGGACATAACAGTATTGCTGTCCCTAGTAATCTTCTCAAAGACAGTGTTTACCAGGGAACGTAACTGGGTCTTAAATATAATAACCAGTCCGATTAATACAACAATAATTAAGATAATCTCTACCGTTCCCATACCATCTTCTTCCAAGAGGAACTGTTTCCAGCCCTTTTTCTGTCTCTTTTCCTGTCTAATCTCTTGTATCATCCTGTATCCTCCATCTGTTCTTATGCCGCTTTCCTTCTTAGCCCAGAAAGGAAAAATAAGCCGGCACCATAATAATCACCATCACAACACACAACATAATCATCATGGGAACCAACAGTTTTGTCCCTGCTTCTTCTCCCAGTTTCTTTGCAAGATTCTTTCGCTGCTCAAACGCCTCGGCCACTTCCTGATGCAGCATTTTCATTAACTCATTACTTCCCTTCCTAAGATTCTGGGACAGCAACGTGCTGAGCTTAATATACGCCTGCACCTGACACCTTTTCCCAAAATGGTCATAAGCCTCTATCTCCGATATACCGCTTTGCAGTTCATAGCCGGTAGTCAGAATTTCCTCATATACATAATGTACCTTCTCATTCTTCTGTTTCTTATAATCCTCTCCCAGCTTAAGAAAAGCATTGCGGATGGTCATTCCAGCTTCCAGATACAACGTCAGCTTATTGACAACCTCTGGATATTCCAGGAGTAGCTGCTTCTTTCTCTCCTCCCTTTTTCTTTCATAATCCCTGCTTTTTCCCCAGTATGCCAAGGCTGCAGCCACCAAAAGCAATAGCATAAAAAGCTTACTGACATCCTCTTTTTCTTCCTGCCAAAGGATATGGTTTCCCTCTACCATGGCCGGAAATTCCATTTTGTTTTTACTTTTCGTTTCCTCTTCCTTTTGTTTTACTGTTTCTTCTATTTTGTGCCATAATTTTTCCTGCTTTGTGTAAACCGGCGGCATCACTTTCACATAACAGGGATACTGCCACTCCCATTCCCTATAAGTAATCCGTGCTGTCAGCGTTATCAGTTCCCCTTCTGTAAGATTCTCATTCTTTACAGTGCCATCCTGCGTTACAATTCCATAATCGCTGCTTTCCCAGGTAATTGAAAACGGATACTGCTCCAGTGAAGTGACCAGTCTCAGATTTGTTCTCACACAGTCCAGGTCTTCGTTTTCATCCGCAAGGATCTGTGGTAACTGTTCTACCATACTTTCATATAGGCCCTGCGCCTCTTCTCGCGTATATTGCCGCGGCTCCACCATATAATCCAGAAGCTGAGCTTCCTCTTCCCCTTCTACCCGTGCTGACAACATCACACGCACGCTCTGTCCACCATATTCCGCTCTGTCAATGGTATTGTCCGGTGACAGCAGGAAATGTGTCTGCTCCCAAACCCAGATACCAAGACAAACCAGATTACCACAAAAAATAATGATTGCTGCCACGCGGATTCTGTCGATTTCGAAATAGCGAAGTTCCTCCCTTTCTCTTGCACTTATACCACATCGTCTGCTATTTTGCCTCTGTCCCTTTTTCCGCTTTATGAAAACGGCCAGTTTCCAAAATGGTATAGTAAACACATTTCCGGTTACCTTTTTCGGTAATGGTTCTCTTCGGGACAAAAATAATCCCCCTGCAAATCCTAACAAAATCATCAAATATACTATTATCATCCCTAAACCTCAATCTCCACAATCCGTCTGGATAAGCAAAATGCCAGCGCATAAACACAAAGGCATATCGTCATTACAAGAATCCCTGCCGGGTTATGATACAACACATCGAAAAATCCTCTGGAAGTGGAACTGATATAGAAAATAATAAACAATGGCACTCCATTCATAATCTTTTGTTCCAGCTTCTTTGCACTAAGCATCACCTGAATCTCTCGGTCTGTATCTATCTTCTGCTCAATGGTCTCTGCCGTTTTTCTTAAAATATCTGTCATATTACCACCATTCCTCTTAGCAATCAGAAAAACATCTGCAAACTGCATCATATCCATCTGATGACTCCGTACCCCTAAACCATATAACAGCTTCTCCAGCGGAACATTGTTATCCAGTCCTCGCACGATATGCAGAATTTCCTTGCATATCATGCTTTCTCTGCCATAAAGAAGTTCCATATCCTTATAGCTTTCCCTTACCGCATTCTCCACAGAATAACCGGCTTTCTGATTGGCACTGACAGACAATATCATATCTTTAAACTGTAGATTCAACTCTCGTTGTGCTTTCTTCGCAAGCTCTTCTGCCTTTTTCTTCATAAACAGTACCACCAGCGGTATCAACAACCAAAAAGCGAGGAATGACTGGTAGAAAAAGTACGCCAGAGCTGCCACTATTAAAATCCCCTGTGCCAGATAGAAGAACCACTCTCCTATCCGAAAAGAATACTTATTGTAATCCTGCGGCACGAAGCTTTTCGTCATGCAACAATTCCTCCTTCTTCACTAGTGTCCCCAACACCCTTCCCATTTCATCTTCCCCGGTTTCCTCAAAGGCATAGAGCGGCTGTGTGATAATCTGCCCTTCTGCATAGCCAAGTATCTCTACGATTTCCACTACCCGTCTGCTCCGGTCCCGCAATCTGCCCAGATGTATAATAATGTCCACTCCGGATGCTATCTGCTGTCTGATTGCCGCCAGAGGAATTTCCATCCCCATCAGTATCATATTTTCCAGCCGGTTTAACATATCTGCTGAACTATTGGCATGTCCCGTAGACATGGAACCATCATGCCCGGTATTCAGGCACTGCATCATATCAAAGGCTTCACCGCCTCTTACCTCACCAACAATAATCCGCGATGGCCGCATTCTAAGGGAAGTTTTAATCAAATCCCGAATCGTAATCTCCTGGCAGCCCTCCACATTAACATTTCTGGTTTCCATTCGCACCAGATTCGGTATGCTGACAATTTGCAGCTCTGCATTATCTTCTATGGTAATGATTCTTTCATCTTCCGGAATGTACCCAGTTAAGGCATTTAAGAGAGTCGTCTTACCAGAACCAGTTCCTCCACTAATGAAAATATTATATTTGGCTCTTACCAGTTTTTTGAGCCATTCACAGACTTCACTGGTAACCGAACCAAACCGAATCAGGTCAGCCATGGTAATGGGATGCTCCGGAAACCGGCGAATCGTTACCGCCGGTCCGTTGAGGCAGACCGGATTTAATACCACGTTGACTCTGTCTCCGTTCTTTAGCCTGGCATCTACGATAGGCGAAGCTTCATTGACGACCCGGTTACAATCTGCCACTATCTTCTGAATTACGTCCTGCAATTTTTCCCTGCTGTCAAAATGCAGCTCACTTTTTAGCAGCTTTCCATTTTTCTCAACAAAGATAGTTTCCCACCCATTTATCATGATTTCCGTAATGGAAGTATCTTCTATCAGCTCCTGCAGCACATCTAATTTGCGGAAGGTATGAAAGAGTTCCTTACGCAGCCTCTCACATTCCTTCAGGGAGAGAGCTGTCTGCCTGCGTTCCTGCAATAAAACCTCATCTATCAGTTCCTGTATTTCCTGGTCTGTATACTCTCTGGAATAATCTATCTGTCCTGCCAGTTTTTCCTGCAACCGTTTCTTCTTATCCATGCTGTCCTTCCTGCAAATCTTCCCGTATGATTGCCTTGACATAACGTGCCAAATCACCATGTGTCATCCGTTCAATATCTGCCGGGATTCCGGAGAATAACGGAAAACTGCATTTTACCGTCCTGTCTGCAATCATCTCCTGCTCCTGAAACTTCAGGATTTGTTCATACTGTGTCATTTTTGCCACGGCATACCGGTCATCCTTCGTAATGGTATATATCCGGTCACACTTTTGCAGCAAATCAAACAGTCCTTCCATTCCATCACCCAAATCCAGAATCAGGTATTCGTACTCTCCCAGATGCGCTATCTCTTTACAAAAATCTGCCCACTGCGTTCCCGTTACCTGCCGGATATCCAGGCTGGAATAGACCGGTGGAATAAAATCCAGTCCGTTCATACTCTGTACCATAGCAGGCAGTCTGGCTGCCAGTTTCTCCCTGGCATACCGGAAATAGTACATTACATCCATCATGTCTGTGGAAAATTCCCGGTTCATCAACTGCCGCAAGCCCGAATAGCACTCAAAATTCAGATACAGCACCTTATGTTCTCTGGCTAATAGTTGCCCCAGGGTGATAGAAAAGGGGGTTTGCAGGCACCGCTTAATGGGAGAATAGACACCTATCCATTTTCCAGCCTTTCTCCTGTCCCTAGCCGTCCTGCTGCCTCCTCCATTTCCGTTTCCGGCACTCTCTTTGTTTTCTGTTTCGAAAGGACAGTCTTCCTCGATTTCTCCCGCTGCCTCCAGTACGCTTTGCACTATGTTTTCCGGCTTCTGGTACTTGTCCACGACCAGCATCCCTTCCGCTGCCACCTTGCCATTTTCCTGCAACAGGAATATCTGTGTCTCCCCCTCTGCAAGCATACCCTCTGGCAGCTCTTCATAGAAAGACTCCGCAATAAGCAGCACCTCTGCCCTCTTCTGCTGCCAGTATCTCTGCAGTTCTTCTGCCTTTGTAAAAACCTGTATCTGACTGCTGCCTCCTGTCCGTTCCAGAAAATATTCCCCCATCCGTCTGGCATAATTCTCTTCCCGGTCACAAATCGCCAATGTTCTGTTCCTCAATACATACCTCCCAGTTTCCATGCAACACTTACTAAGATTCCTACTGTAAAATGAATCCGATTCCGCTCTGCATCTCCTCTTTTCCTATCACTAAGTACTTTTCCAATCCCGAGGATTCCTCCTGCCACAAAAGCTGCTGCCATGACAGTCAGTTGCGTCTTTATCGGAAAAAAGGTTGCCGTTACCAGAAATACCTTAATGTCCCCAGCTCCCAGTCCACCAATAAGAAACACGGGATACAGAAGTGCCAGCGTGAAAACTACCGATAATACCGCCTGCCCCGCGCTCTGGATACCACCCTGCCAGGCAGCACAGACGAAACCCAGAGCCATACCAGTCAGAATGCCTTCGTTGGGCACTTTATCCTGCCGCAAATCGGCATAAACCATCAGTAACAGCAATAAAAGCAAGAGAATCTGTACATACGTCAGTCCAATCGAACCACCTCCTTATAAAAAAGCATATCGAAATGAAATAAATGGGATGAATCTCCCGGATGCAAATCAGAACCGCTTCCAGACGAAGCCTGTCCAACTGCGAAATACAAGGGTATTCCCTGTAAAGAAATTATATTGTGTTGTTGTGAGTTGAATTATAACGATAATTTTCTGTCTTGTCTATATGTGTTCTGAAAATAAACTATTTTTGT
>ERZ1026850.1227-NODE-1227-length-13860-cov-3.181239_pt1 | contig 13860 bp, 27 predicted proteins | sample MGYA00380155_ERZ1026850 | MGnify/ENA primary metagenome ERZ1026850 (study PRJEB33269, sample SAMEA4719791) | human gut metagenome | biome: human-associated habitat; feature: organic feature; material: feces | place: Cameroon | collected 2013-10 ... | reverse complement strand
GTTCTCAATGTGGCTGACGCCCTTATTGCCGTTGTCGGCGCGTTCAGCTGACATTGCGGAGGGGGCGACGAAGGACAGCACGAGGCCGATCAGTAAAGCCAGTAATGCCTGTTTGATGTTGATAGTCATGGTTATTCCCCTTCTACTTTCACGAGTTCATGCCATTTGAGGCCAAGAGGCTTCGCCAGGCGGATCATGGTTTCAATGGTCGGAAACTCACGGCCATTGTCATAACGGCATACGCGGCACTGCGCAATGCCTGCTGCTTTCGCCAGACCACGCTGGGAAAACCCAGCGCGCTCACGGTGCTCTTTCAAAATCAGTGTGATTGTCATCTGTTACCTCAAAAAGGAATGTCATCGTCAAAGTCCATCGGCGGCTCGCTGGGCGGCTGCTGTGGTTTTGACTGCTGGCGCGCTGGCCCTGACTGTGTGCGCGGCTGTCCCTGCTGCTGGCCCTGCTGCTGGCCCTGCTGGCCCCCCTCGGTCTTGCCGCCTAACATTTGCATGATAGCGTTCGGCCCGTTCAGCACCACTTCGGTCGTCCACTTCTCGACGCCGCTGCTGTCCGTCCACTTGCGTGTTTGCAGCTTGCCTTCGACGTATATCTGTGAACCCTTCTTCACGTACTCGCCGACGATCTCAGCCAGCTTGCCGAAGACTACGACTCGATGCCATTCAGTCTGCTCCTTCACTTCGCCGGTTTGCTTATCGCGCCATGACTCCGACGTTGCTATGGTGAGGTTAGCCACTGCCCCGCCTGACGGCATGTAGCGAATCTCTGGATCCTGACCGATGCGACCCACGAGGATCACCTTGTTAATTCCACGGCTTGCCATCTGTAACGCTCCTTAAAAGTCTTCTTCGACGTCTGGTTGCTGAGGCGGTATATCTTGAGGCTGAACCTCATCAGGTGCAACTTGGACTGTCGCCTTACCGCGTTTAGCGTTGGCTGGCTTGCCGGGATTGAACGGGCGGGCTTCCGCGTTTTTAAGCTCCACGATCTTGCTGGCTCGGGCGTCTTCAACGATGCGCAGGGATGCTTTGTCGTTGCGGAACAGCTCGCATGCAGCGCGGTAGATTGCGTCGACTTCGTCCTTATCCTTCGCTGCCTCAATGGAGCGGCGGCAGTCTGCGGCGCTACGTACTGACTTGTTGCCGTCGTCGTCATCCATGGTGAGGCCGAAGATAGCGACCCGGGCATAGCGGCGGGCGTAGGTCAGCGTTGAGCCGAAGCCCTGAGCGTCGTTCTTCGCCAGCGGGATCTGGCAGATATCGGACAGCCATTCGCCAGTGGCAACGTGGATGATGCGCGTCTCCATCAGCATCACGTTCGGAGCCTGTCCCGCTTCGTGGGTAGGCGACTGGATCATGATCAAACCGGCGTCTTCCATTGCCGGGCCGATGGCCGCCGCAACGTCGGTAAGGGTCGAATAGTGGTTTTTAAGGTGCTGGTTCTGCTTGGACTTCTTCGGCGATACGCACATATCCTGCGCGTGCGCAAACTGCTTAACGATAGTTCCGCATGGCTGAGAGAATTTCATCATTTTCGTGCTCCTTATGTTGAGGGGCTAATATGGCAGCATATTAGCCGTGAATCAATTACTTTTTGGTCTTGCCGTCTTCCCACAAGTGGCGGAAGGAGTTTTCCAGGTAGTACGGCGGATCGAGGTCAATCACGTTGCCGCCGCCGTAGGTCGGCCATGTGTTATTGTCCCGGCACCACTTAAACGTGGCGATAGCCTCGCGCAGCTGTGCGTAGCCGATCATCAGCGTCTTGCTGGTCATGGCGAATGGTGCCACAACAAACGGGCTGCTCTTCTCCTGCGCCAGCAGCATAGTGCGTAACGGCTTCTGACCGAACGCTGCCTTAAACCCTTCACGCTGCAACGCCATTTTGAGCGGGTATCCGAGGTCGAAGCACTTACGCATGAACCGGTCTGGATTTGCCGTGTCAGTGGTTTTGTAATCGACAAGATCGCCGTTCTTACTGATCCAGTCGAGGCGCACCTTGCAACGCAATCCCTGATAGCTGAAAAAGATCGAGACTTCCGACATCCCGCCAACGAAATACTCTTTAAACGAGTCGTTATTAAACAACACGCCGCGCATTTCCTGGATAATGTCATAATCCTGTCCGCGAATGCCTTCGCGATCGCCGCGCTCTTCATTGGCCTTCTTCAAAATGTCATGCCAGAAAACGACGTCAGTTATTCCAAGCGCTGCGGCAGTGTTGGTTACCGTCTCAATTAATTCCGCTTCTTTCATCTTCGAATAACCGGCAACGCCGTGCTCTTTCAAGAATGCCTTCGCGGCATCAAGCGAGGTAATAAAGTTCGGCTGCGGAATAATCTCGCCTTTATCGTCACGCTTAATAAAGTCCTCTTTCTCAGGCATGCGGAAATATTCACGGGCGAACAATTCCGGCTCAAGGTGATTAGCGTGGGCCGCTGTACCGAAGACCAGCGCGCGGGCCTGCTTCTTCTTCTCTTCGGCAAATTTCCAGTTGGCCGGGCAGCTGGAGAACAGCTCCCACAAGCCTGAGCCGTTCATGTGGCCTGTCTCAGCGTGATAGTCTTCGTTCGACAGGTCGTTATTCGTGAAGAACAGCACTTCATCATCTTTGAGCGATTTAATATCTGACATTACATAATCCCCTTATTCATATCCAAACGAAGTTTGCGTTCTAAATCTTCATGCTTAATGAACTTGCGGCTGTCTCCTTTATAGTTAACCTTCATCAGCCATTTGTTTTTATGATTAATTGCCGGGTATGGCCTGCCGCTAATGCGGAAAATAATATCCCCTAACTTTATTTCCTCTTCCGCACTAACGCCGCAGAAAATCAAAGACCAAGCGGCTCCTTCAACCGATGACTTTAAGTTGTGACGTTCTTTAACAGGCAAATAACAGACGGCACGCTTTAATGCACGCATAAAGCCATAAGCCTCTTTAAACGTCTTGCGATCTACGTTGCGAATGCCGCCGTGTAATATTCTGGATAACTCTGCATGTGTCATGATGACCTCCTGTGTGGTGTTCTGGCATATTACGTCTGCATAATATGCCCTGTCAAGGCTATTTAACTATGATGGTCGACGGCCCGAGGAAATCGATCACCGCCAGCTTCGCACAGTGGAACCCATACGCCACCGCAGCAAAGCCGCCTTGGGCGGATACGGCGGCCAGACATTCGAGCTGTTCCTTGCTGACTGGTGACGACAGCTTTTTGGTTTCCCGCTTCATCTCGATCACGCCGAACGGCTCCCCGTTGCGTCCCCGGTGCAGGATCACGACGTCGGCAACGCCCTTGCGTAGTCCCTTCGCCTGCTGGCGCAGGAAGTACTGCTTGCCAGCCTTACCGCCGTTCTCGTTCGGCACGTGGAACCAGTACACGTCTGGATACCAGTGGTTAAACCAGGTGGTGAAGTTAACCAGGTGGTCATCCTCAAGCGCCTTCGTCGGTTCGTCTGGTGGGCACAGATATTCTTTAATCACAGGTCTTCCCCTCCTTCGAAAATTTTACGGGCTATCACGTCGCGAGACTTGTTCCCGCCTATTCGCCGGTGCGTTACACGCTTCGGCGCTGCAATCAGGTGAGCTGACGGCAGGATCTTTGTTTTCACCCCGCGCCGCATCTTGCCCCGGGTGTTCGGTGATGCAATGTGCTTATCAAGGGCGGCCTTCCATTGCTGTTTTGCTGGCATGCTGTCGCTGTCAGGCCAAAAGACCTCATAGGCCACAAAGTCAGGCTCCCCCTCATTCCCCAGCACGTAGCGGAACACCACGCCGTTCCCGCACTTCGTCGGCTCCACGTTGAAGGAGCGGACGTCAACAAAGTCGTCTCGGGTATAGCTCTTCTTCTCAAGGCTTTTGTTGGGGTCGATCAGCGTGTTCCCGCAATGGGCGCACTGCCTGGCGGTGATGTCATTCTCCGCTCCGCACCCGCGACTGACCACCACCCCGCGATCGTTCTTAAAGTCCTCGCATGTGCGCGAAATGAACCAGTAATGACAACGGTCACCGGCGCTGAATGGCGTTCCGTCGTCCTCGATACCGTCAAAGTCATGCACGTGGCGGCAGCGTCGCGCGTGCTTGCCGTTCGTGTGGCCGAAGGGGCATTCCTTCGTCTGGCCGCTGCTGGTATCCGTCTCATAGCGATACTGTTCAAGGAATGGCGAGAAGTACAGCTCCGCCAGGTCGTCCAGCGCTCCGCCGTAGTCGAGCACAAGGTTATCCTCTTTGATCATACCCAGCTCTTCGACGTGGAATTTTTTGAGGATGCGCATACCTCGCCCGATGAGCTGAACCAGTAGCGTGAGGCTCCCGATCTTGCGCAGGATGACGATCGTGTCCCATGGTGGAACGTTGTAGCCGGTGGTGAGGCACCCGATCTGGAAGATGAATTTGCAGCGGTTATTAAATGCGTCTTCCAGTATCCGATCGCGCTCCTTCTGCGGTGTGTCATCGGTGATGATCCCGTAAGTCACGCCAGGCGGTAACGCGCTGGCCGCCTCCTTACAGTGCTTCTTACCGGCGCAGGTGACGAGCACGCAGTTGCGGGTGGCGGTACGCTTCACGACGTCGAACATGATGTTCTGCGTGATGGTTCCCTGGGCAAGGATCTGCCTCTCCATCTCGATCAGGTCAGCATCACTGAATTCATCGTCCCCCTCTTCCCCGCGACTGACGAACGAATCAAGCTGGTAGGTCAGCTCATCATCGATCGCGCCGTAGTGGGTCGGCACCACCGCGCCAACCTCAACCAGGTACTCGGTGGAGATGTCACACACTGCCCGCCGCCAGAAGCCGGGGGTTTCCGTGTTCTCGTTGATGATCGGCTGAGTGCCACGATAGTCGGTGCCGGTGTACCCGATGACGACCAGCTCACGCCCGTGCATCTCCCGGCATCGGCGCTGCATCTCCCGGATGATCAGCGTGTACCCGGTACGGCCAGCGTCGATCATCTTCGCCAGCGTGCGTTCGGCTTTAGCCTGCAACTTCTCGTTCTCAGGGTGCTTATCCGCAAGCGTGCAGGTCATCTCGCTTTCAACAATGTCGTCTACGTTGACGTGCTGGCATTCGTCGATCAGCAGGAAGCGCGGCACGAAGTTAGCCAGTTGCTTTTCAAGGGCGTTGACTACCGTCTTCTCGCTCCCGCAGATGATCGGGAAGGTGGTTGACTTCATGCGCAGGCCAGCGCTGAACACGCTGTTCTCTACCCCGAAGTTCCGTATCTCCATGGCGTTTTGTTTGATGATCCCACCCTGACGTGACAGCACGAGCGCGGGCTTGTTGAGCTGGGTGAGACGGCGGGCCACCAGGCTGATCAGCGTGGTCTTCCCTGCCGAAACGGCTGCCTTGACGACAAACGGGCCGATGTCCTTATAGTGGTTGATGGCCTGCGACGTCGCGGAGTGTGCCGCGAACTGGAACGGGTAAGGGTCGTATGGCATGCCGCGAAGACCTTTCAGCAGCTGGCCGCGAACCGCGTCTATATCCGTTTCCTCGATCATTTGCTTAATGCTTTTCACCTTTTCCATTGTTGCCTCGTTGACGTGGTAAACATTGCGTTATATTCTGCACAACGAATACCAAAACACAAGGACTTTTGAAATGATGAATATCGGCAAGCAACCAGATCCAGAAATTCACGAGGGTGCTATACAGCGGGCCTTTGTGCGCTCTATGGGTAATTCATTCCAGATCATGATCCCGAACTACTACACCCCGGACAACCTGGGCTATGAGGCGGATATGTTCTGTATCCGCAAGAGCCGCTACACGGTAGAGGTTGAGGTGAAGATCTCCATCTCCGACATGAAGGCCGACTTCCGCAAGGCCCACACGGTTTACCCGAAGACGGCGGAGGAGGCGGAAAAATACTGGCGGCGAGTTGACGGCGAGCGCATCCCGTACCCGGTAAAGATGAAGCATGACTGCCTGAAAGCTGGGGAGCTGATAGCCAACCGCTTCTACTTCCTGGTTCCGTGGACTATCGCCGACAAGGCTCGGGAGATCCTACCGGACTATGCCGGGCTTTACGTGTACAACCAGCGCGGACTGGTACATGAGGACAAGGTTGGGCCGATGCTGCACAAGCGTAAGCTCGATCCGAAGTATGACCAAGGGATCATGACTAACCTCAGTTACCGCTACCTGAGCCTGTGGTCACGGCCATGAAGTTCTATCCCATTGAGCAGATAGAGCGGCTCATGGTCGGGCGCTGGGAGATGCTGCTCTCCCAGTACTGGGATCAGCGCGCATTCAACGGCAGGCATCAGGCATGCCCGCTGTGCGGCGGGAACGACCGGTTCCGCTGGGGTGAGTCGAAGCAGGACGTCACGATGAAGGGGCGCGGTGCTGCAATTTGCAACCAGTGCGGCTCACACCTGGGCCTGTGGTGGTTCATGGAGACTACCGGTTATGAGTTCCCGGTGGCGCTGCATGAGATCGGGGCCAACTTCCTCAAGGTCGAGCCTGACCAGGAAATGACGACCGAGCCAGTGATCGCCCGTGATGCATTCCCGAAGGCTCCGCGCATCAGGATGGAGGAGAAGAACCTCTCAGCCGCTCAGAAGTACATCCGCAAGCAGCAGGCCGCGCCTGACTATGACCGCCGGTTTTGGATGGCCTACGACCTGATCGAGACGATGCGCAAATATCACATGTGAAATACAGTTGACAGGCATATAGCGCGCAAGTAATATGCCCGAACACCCAACAGAAGGAGAAGCAAAATGTCAGAACAAACCACCGTATCACCGAAGACCGCCAGCGCAGTAGCCGAAGAAATCAAGAAAGCTATTGGCCGCCGCCGCATCCCGGTAATTGTCGCAGACCAGCCAGCCATTGCATTCATGATCGCCAAAGAGGCCAGCAAAACAGGCTACGCCGATGATGCGCAGCTGGGAGTGAACACCGGATTCACCGAGAAGGACGTGGTGAATCAGATCGCTAACGCCACGCTGTTCAAAAAGTCATATACCCGCGTTCAGCACGTCGTGATCATCAAGTCGAGCAAGGCGGCAGCGGCCGGCAACTTCGACGGCCGGCACTTCGTGAAGATCATGTGCAACCGCCTGTATGTCACAATGGGCAGTCTGGCTAACTACCTGGCTGGAGCAGAATAATGGCTACTGTAACGCGCAAGACCATGAAGCCGGGGATGATCATTCGCTCACTCAAAAGCGGTAAGTTCATGTTCGTTGGCAAAGGCAGGAATGGCCGGGTGGTGGTCATTCACCTGCATGATTTTAAGCCGATTAGCCCGGCGCATGACGAGTGGGAGGTTGTTGGTGTTAACGCAAGGCTGAACAGGGGAATCAAATGGCGATCGGCTGCGGGAAAATGATTAAGGGCAGCGAGCGCGGAAAGATGGTCGGCTGTGGGACTTACTTCCACTCCGGCGGACGCCACGGGCGCTGGCACGTGATCAACAATGTCGTAGTGTGTAAACGTTGTTACAAAGAGTGGAAAAAGGAGCAGAGAGATGAAGAAAGCGATATTCCTGTTTAACCGTTCGCGGCACATGTTGCAGCCATGGTTAGACGCTGGCTATGAGTGCTGGACGTTCGACGGCCAGCTGAAAGAGGGCGTGCACAACCCGGAGCCGGGCTTGTTCGAAGTCGGCATGTGGTTCGACGCGTCAGCTACCAGCGTGCATGCCAGCGACGTAGCCAGGATCGTAGGCGGTGGCGTGAAGTTCATCGCCTCTTTCGCGGAGTGCACCTACCTGACCACCACCGGCGCGCGCTGGCTGTATCACCCGGATGATCGTGACCTGCCGATTGCTGAACGCCGACCGCACCCGTCATACCCGAACCGCCGTCGGGATATGGACGACGCTGTTAAGCTGGCGAAGTTCGTTGAGCTGGTGGAGGCCTATTGCCATATCGTCAACGGTGATTTCTGCACCGGCCCTATCCCGTGGATGCTTGAGAACCCGGCGCGCTCCTTCCTGCCGAAGTTGTGGCGCAAGTTCGATCACACCTTTAACCCGTGTGACTATGGCGGATACATCCCGGAGGGTGAGGAAATGCACCCGGATTACCCGGGTATCATCCCCGACAGTGACGCCTACACCAAGCTAACCGCCATCTGGTGCAGCGAGGCGTTCGTGATGCCCGAGCCGAAGCCGGTGGCACCGGTAGGCAAGGACTTCAACCGGGCGATCAAGGTCGGCGGCAAGAGCACCCGCACCAAGAACATCCGCAGCGCCACACCTCGCGGCTTCGCGCTTGCTGTATTCGAGGCGAACCACCATGCATAAGTTCATCATGCCGCTGGAGGATTACCGTATGTTCGCCTTGCGTGAAGAGCATCGCATCATCTCGGTTGAAGAGGCTCCGCTTGGTGATGCCTGTATCTCATGCGAGGGCAGGCTGGATATTCATGTGGAGGTGATCTTCTGTCGTGAATGGACGTTGGGCGGGCAGCTGTTTTATGTGAGCAAAATCAAATATCGGTCAAATACCCCAAAGGAAGCGAAATGAAAGACGAAGCAGACAATAAAACGATCGACGCATGGGACGATGCGCAGCAATTCGGCGGCGACCACAACCCGGCGCTGCATGCAGAGGCCGCAACCAAAGGACTGACGCCGTGGCAGCTGGTCAGTAACCGCGTATGGGCCACGAAGGGGATGGTGACTGGCGGGCACTATCAGGCCGTTCGCCCGCAGAAAGTGACTGGCCGCCGGTTCAACGGCAGCAAGACCCCGGACAACGTCCGCCCGAACTGGCGTACCCCTGAGCATATCTTTGCATGGCTGGACATGACTTACGGCCCGTTCGAGGTAGACCTTGCGGCCTGCGAGAAGTCGACGAAATGCGACTTCTACTTTTGCAAGGAAGAGAACAGCCTGGATCAAGACTGGAGCCAATTCGATGCGATGTTCCTGAACCCGCCTTATGACGACATCACACCGTGGACTGAGAAAAGCCGGGAGATCAAGCCGGGTGCGGTGCTGGCGGTAGTGCTTCCGAACGACAACAGCACGGTATGGTTCCGCAACATGGTGGATCAGGCATACACCATCATCAACATCGTCAGCAACGGCAAGAACTCTGGCCGCCTGTCGTTCGAACACGCTGGCACCGGGAAGCCAGGCAAGCAGAACAACAAAGGCACCGTGCTGTTCATCCTGCGCGGGAAGAAGCGCCGCGCCGGTGTGGAGACGCTCTACATCGATCAGGATCAAATGCTGCGCGAGCTGGGGTTACTGGATGCACAGTAAGGCGCAAGTCTGGCAGGCCGCGAAGGAGTGCGGCCTCGACGAGTTCATTACCGCCGTGTCAAAAGCGTTTCCCGGCGCGATTGACGGCGTAGCGATATCGGCGAAAGGTATCGGCGTTCTGGCGACTGACGACCGCATGCTGCGGCGGCTGGTGAGGGTGAAGCCGGGTGTGACGCTCACAAAGCAGCAAGTCAAGGAGATAAGGACGAAATCTGGTGTTACTATGCGATATAAAGGGGAAAGTTAAGGAGTAGCACCAATGGGTAAGACGTATCAGCGGCACAAGGCCCGCACTGTATCGCGGGCTGACAGGCTGCGAAGGATGAGCCAGGATAAGAACACACGAGTCATCACCAAATACATCGCCGGGACACTCGCCCGGCTACCAGAAGGAGAAGATCATGACGTTAGCACAAGCGATTTTGAAGGCAGCAACAGAAGGGCGCGATCTTAAGATCGGGAAGGGCGTTGACCGCGAGAACAAGCACATTGGCCCACGCAATGGCAAGTTCTGGACGGATGACCGCATCCAGGAGGTGACGGACGACGTTACCGTGCGGCGCATGACGAAGGCGCAGATCATGGAGAAGCACAATATCACTGAGAGCGGCTTTTACAACGCCTGCTACCGTTTTGGGATCCCGACCGCAAAATGAAAAAGCATACCGTTATTCAAATCGACACGGCTGAATTTCATAACGCCGTCTACATCCTGGGTCGGGAAGAGAAGATCTACAACTGGAACCAGAACGTAGAGTTCCGCAAGCGCCTTGTGGGCCTACTGGGGGAAATTGCAGCAGCGAAGCACTTGAACAATATTCATGGCCGCCACCGGATCATTATCCCGATGGGAGTCAACGCGCGCACTGGCGTATCGGTGAACGCGTTCGGCCAGGGTGACATCATGACCATCTCCCGCGTAGGGAAGCGTGAACGGCAGACGCACGTTTATGAGGTGAAGTCTACCGAGGGAACCGGGCGGCAGTTGCCGACCATTCGGCAGGACAATGCTGAGAGCTACGTGATGAACGGCGTTGATGCGATTATCCTGGTGGCGGTGCAGATCAACAAAGCAAAGGCTGAGTGCCGGATCATGCAGCAGGTGTCGCCGGTCGAGGTGATCGAGAAGTGGCGGCCAATGGTTAACCGATATGGTCAAGAGTGTTACGCTTTCAACTGAATAGACATAGAGACTATTATGGCCCCCGTTACTAACACGGGGGCTTTCTTTTGGGCGACTTCTTCCACGGCATCACCGACATCTATCGGATGTATAAGACCGATCTAGATTACCCCATCGCTGCGGCGGTCATGGCGACATTGCGTCACATCCAGCTTGGTCACGACAGGCGACAGGTGTGGACAAACGCAATCATGGCGGCAATGTTCGCGAAGGGCATCACCTTCATCATCACTATCATCGGGGATTCCGTCCCGCGAATGCACTGGATCGCCAATCAGGACGCTGGCTGGATTGTTGCCTGCGTGCTGGGGTATGTGGGGATCGATAAGGTTATTCGCGTGGTCGAGCGGTATTTCCCGTCCATGAATCTCAGGGGGAAAAATGATCGGCAACCTTAAAATCTACCTGCTGGCGGCCCTTGCCGCCTTTTTGCTATGGCAGGGCGGCAGTTATGCACTGAGCAAGTACGGCGAAAGCCGGTATGAAAGCGGCGTTACAGCTGGGATTAACAAGGAGGCTGAACGCAGAAACAAAATTGACCGTGAGCTGGCCGATATGCGCCAGCGGGAGAAAGACCAAGATGATCGCGACACGTCTCGCCGGATTGACCAAGCACGCGCTGACGCTGTTAGTGCTGCTAATGCTGCTGACCGGCTGCGCCAGCAACTCAACGCAGCCACTGCCCTCGCAAAACAACACGCCGCCGCTGTCGGCGTTAGCGGTGATGCCGGAACGCTCGCCGATCTGCTCGCCGAACTGTTCTACCAGTCAGTGCAAGCGGGTAACGAACTGGCGGCAGAAGCTGACCGATATTACATCGCCGGGCAGCGCTGCAACACCCAGTACAACCGACTATTGCAAGCAACAAGGAGTAACAAATGAAGATGAGTGATAACGGGCTGCGATTTACAGCAGCCTGGGAGGACTTCCGCAGCACGCCTTACTTCGCCACCGAAGACGAGCGCCGTCGCGGGATCTACACCTGGGGCTTCGGTCACACTGGCCGGAACCCTCCACGAATCAACATCACCCGCGAGTCGGCTATGGCGATCCTGCGTGAAGACGTCGCCTATGCTGAGAAGAAGGTGAACGAGTGGGCGCACAAGTCCATCACGCAGCCTATCTTTGACGCGCTGGTTGATCTGGTCATCAATGCCGGTGAAGAGCCGATCAGGCCGGACAAGAAGGCGGGTGACTTCGACGACCTGGTAACGCAAGGCCGCTGGGATGAGCTGATCGTACAGCTGGAGTTCTTCCGTAAGCAGAGCGGGAAGATCGTTCCCGGGCTGGTGCGTCGGGCACTGGCGCGGCAGGCGCTGGCGAAGGGGATGAACTGGCGGGATGCTGAGGCCGTTGGCCGGAACGCGAAGGTGTAAAAAAAGGGGCCGAACGGCCCCTTGTTATTATGCGTCAAGGTCAATCAAGGCAAGGATTCTTTCTGTTAGCTCGCGCTGTGCCTCTTCAATAGTCTCAGGGCCGCCGATGCTCATCGTGATGTCTTCCACGTTGGCGAACCAGTCCGCGATCTCGTCTGCAATGATGCAGGCCAGTTTTAAGTCATCCATCACTTCATGCCCCCAACAACCTCAGCGCCAATTGCCGCGTACCCTGCGAGGTCTTCGAACGAATCAGTGTTATCGTCGGTCTGGGCGCGGCAGATCTTTAGGATGGATTGCAGCGTCACCACGTCAAGGCCGTTCAGCGGTTCGTTCTGGCGGTTCGCAGATGAACGCACGATGTTGAACGCCTCAGCAACACGGTCAAACTGGCGCTCTTTGCCGTTCTCCGCGCCGTAGCGGCGTCCACGCTCCTCAAGGTGACCCTTCACCTTCTCAAGCACCTGCGCAGCGTCAAGAGGCGCTGAGGCGCTCTCAGTGGCATTCTCCTTTTCGGTTGCCATGTAGATCGCGGTGCCATCCGCACGAGCACAGTCGTGGTTCAGTGTCGCGATGTTGTCATGAGTCAGCGCCGACTCATCAGCTACGCCGTGGTGATGGAAGAAGTTGGTTGGGAACTCGATCACGTTAGGGACTGAGTATTCACCGTGTTCCACCAGGCAATGCCAGCGGGCGATGATGGTTTCCTGTCCGGCAAGCTCACCGTAGGCGATGAACGTCACCAGCGAGTTACGGCCCGGGATGTTGCTACCGCGCAGCGGGCTACCGCCGTCGCTGATCTCATAGGTGAAGCGCAGGATGTCACCGGCAGTGAAACGGTCGGTAACTTCGGCAGTCTTTTTCTTCTTGGTAGTCATGTTATTTCCTCAGCATTTCATCAGTGTGTCGCGCCAGTCTGCGCCATCAAGGTCGGCGTAGCCTAACAGAATATTTGTCCCCTCAGAACTCCAAAACTCAGAGCGGTGAGAGATGAACGGGGTGATGTCGTAGGCGTAGATCGCGCCATCCATATCAACCGCGATAAATTTCGCCCAGCTCGGAGCGGTGATAACCATACCTTCGTAGTTGAAGACCTTAAACGGCCCGTTAGTGATCAATTTCATGATCGTCTCCAAAGTACGGAACGCGCGGGTAGGACACTGGTGCATAAGCCTCGATCCTGAAATCGCGGTTGCGGTCGAGCGGCTCATAGTACGAACTGAACTCCGGGTGAATGCCTTCCTGGCACCAGCCGACGAAAAAGAACGGCTCCCCGCTGTCATCGCTGCGGCCGTCCCAATTTGCCAGCTCTTCATCGGTGTAGCCGCACTCGTCGAAATTGACGTACCAGAAGCGACGGATGAGGCGGCAGTTATTGCGCAGGCGGCACACCACCCAAAACTCCATTTCGTGGCCGTGCTCAACATCCGGGGTGTCACCTAATGACCAGGTGGACGGTAAATGCTGTTCAAACACTGGCTCTTTCTGTTTCATTTGCAAAAGTCCTCTACGTTGATGAAATCCGGGGTCATGACCATGTTTTCCGCACGAAGGAAGCTCAGGCCGAAGCGGTGGATCAGCGTGCTGCACTGGTTGATGTCGCTGTAATGCATGCGGCGCCAGAAGCCTTTCAGGGTGCCGACGTCGTCCCAGCGAACTTGCGGGCGATCGATGAACTCAGCGCGGACGAACCGGCCATAGTGCCATACCCATTGCCCGGGCTTCACGTCAGCGACTTCGACCAGCCTGGTCGGGAATGCCGGGATCTTGCTCATCGTGCTTTCACCTCGCCGTAATAGCCTACGTCCATCAGGTCGGACACAACCGAGATGACCTGCGCTTTCGCCTCTTCGTCGGCGTCTTTGTTATTGGCGACGGCCTTCATCACCGCGCCTCGGGTAGCGTCGAACATCGGCTCGGGCACATTGCCTTTGCGGTAGCGCTCACCAAGTTTGCAGGCGTCACGCATGACCTTGTCCATCTGCGCATTGTCCGGCAGGAGGTCGTAAACGCCCAGGTCACGCTGGATATTGATGTTCTTGATGCCGACCGTGCAGCTGACTG
>ERZ1026850.1222-NODE-1222-length-13947-cov-6.049669_pt1 | contig 13947 bp, 10 predicted proteins | sample MGYA00380155_ERZ1026850 | MGnify/ENA primary metagenome ERZ1026850 (study PRJEB33269, sample SAMEA4719791) | human gut metagenome | biome: human-associated habitat; feature: organic feature; material: feces | place: Cameroon | collected 2013-10 ... | reverse complement strand
CCTTAACACTTGGAAGGTTCTTGGCCAGAAGGTGTACGAAATGTTTGTGACCGCCGGAGTCCACACAGAGAAATATGTCATCGAGAGGAAGGAATTCCACGCGGACTGGAGGTATGTAGACATGGTTGACCACATCATCGCCGGAGACTTCTCCGCCGCCAAGACCATCGAGAATGATCCTGAATATGTGGAACCGGATGCGGAGAAGGCGTTCAGACCGTCTTCCGAGGCTGAATATGTCACCGTTTCCGTGGGTTCAGGAGTCATCAACGACCTCTGCAAACTTGCCTCGCACCACTACGGCCAGTCTTATCTGACATTGCCGACGGCGGCTTCCGTGGACGGTTTCTCGTCGTTTGGCGCATCGATTTCCTATCACAACTCCAAGCAGACATTCTCCTGCCCGGCTCCCAAGGTCATCATCGCCGACATCGACGTGATCGCCTCCGCCCCGAAGGCCATGACTGCCGCGGGGTACGCTGATCTGGCCGCCAAGGTTCCCGCCGGAGCCGAGTGGATGATCGCCGACCTTATGGGTACTGAGCCGATCAAGCCGGATGCCTGGCATGTTCTTCAGGATTGCCTGGATGATCTGCTGGCCGATCCAGATGGCGTGGCAAGAGGCGACAAGAAGGCTGTGGCAGATTTGTTCGAGGGCTTGACACTCAGCGGTATAGCCATGCAGGCCGCGCAGTCCAGCCGCCCGGCTTCCTGCTGCGACCACCTTTTCAGCCATATTCTTGACATGACCCACCACCGCTTCAACGGCAGACTCCAGTCGCACGGAGCCCAGGTTGCGATCGGCACGCTGACAATGTGCGCCGTGTTCGACGAGCTGTTCAAGATGGATCTGACGAAGATTGATGTGGACGCCTGCGTGAAGGCATGGCCTACTCTTGAGCAGGAGCAGAAGAGGGCGCTTGAAATCTTCAAGGATTTCCCTGCGCCGGAGCTTGGCTACACCGAGATCACCAAGAAATATGACGACGCCGAGACCGTCCGCGTCCAGCTGACGAGGATCAAGGAGAACTGGCCGGAGTTCAAGAAGAAGCTTCAGGGGCAGGTATATTCATTCTCCAGGATGCAGGATCTGCTGAGGAAGGCCGGCGCGCCGTACGATCCGTCGATGATCGGCGTGACCCGCGGGATGCTTAGGAATATGTTCCCGAAGGTACAGTTGATGCGTTTCCGCTTCAATGTGCTGGATCTCGCCAAGAGGGGAATGTTCTATGATCAGCTGGTTGATGCTGTTTTCGCTCCCGGAGCCGCATGGGATCTGACGAAGGAAGTAATGAGATAGGTTACTTATGACAGTACGTGGAACGGGTGTCCGAGGCTTTGCGAAAGGCCGTGCGTTCGTGGTCAGAGACTGCGGGCAGAGGAATCCGTTCGAGGACATACCGCCCGGCAGCGTCCTTGTCGCCGAGCGGTTGTCGCTGTCAGACTCCACACTGATAGATTTCCGAAATGTCGTCGGGCTTGCCGTCTGCGAGGAGGATGCCGATGGTCAGGTTTGTGTGTTGGCCAAGGGAATCGGTATCCCCGCCATCGTCGGTCTGGCCGGCTTCGTTCAGGAGATCGTGACCGGTGACCGCCTCCTGATCTGGAACCTTGACGTGATGGTCAATCCTGATCTCGACACCGTTATCGCCTACGAGAAGGCCCGTTCCGAAGCCGATGCCCAGCTCAGCCTAAACCTCCCGTACTCGACGTATTTCTAAGGTCTTAGAGGTTGTTATTTTAGTAGAGGAATCTTATTCCAGACGCAGAAGCTCATCGGCGGAGGCCATCACGGCCTCGCGATGGGAGATGAAGACCACGGTGATGGCCTGCGGGTTGTCAGCGGAGGCTGGTGCGTTCCGGACATAGGAGCGAAGATTGGCGAGAAGCCTTGTCTCGGTCTCGGGATCCAGGGATGAGGTGGACTCGTCCAGAAGCAAGATCCCGCCACGGTGCAGCAATGCTCTGGCGATGGCTATGCGCTGGCACTGTCCCTCGCTCAGGCCTCCACCGGCTTCTCCGCAGACAGTGTCCAGACCGTCCGGAAGATCAAACACAAAATCAGCCACGGCGGTGTGCAGGGCGGAACGCATGCCCTCCTCTGAAGCAGAGGCGTCAGCAAGCAGGAGGTTGTCCCGTATGGTGCCGCTCATCAAGGAGTTACCCTGAGGCACATAGCGGAAATTGCCACGCGCCGGCTTTCCTGCCGCGCAGGAGGAACCGGCATCGTAGACTGTCACTGTCCCGCTGTCAGGCTTCAATAGTCCGAGCATGAGACGAATGAGTGTACTCTTCCCGACTCCTGTGGGACCTGCCACGACGGTAAGGGTTCCAGGCCGGAAATCATAGGAGAAAGCGTCCAGGACGCGGGTGCCGTGTGAGCCGGGATATTCAAAGCTCACTCCTTCAAATCTGACTCCCGCCGCTCCGCGCGCCATCCATTTCGGACCATCCGTTTCAGCCGGAAGGCTCTCCAGTTCCATCAGCCTCTCGATGGAAGTTAACGCATGGATGAACGCCGGCAATTCCCTGGCGAGATCGGCCACCGGTCTCTGAACCTGACCGACCAACTGGAGAAAGGCTGTCATCATACCGAAACTGACAGTCCCGTTCTTGATGCCCAAGGCTCCCCACAGGAACGCCGCCGCATAGCCTCCCATGAATCCAAGCGACATGAACCCGCGGGCCACGGCATTGTAGTTGAGCCGACGTACAGTCTTGTCTTTCAAGCGGTTCTGAAGAGTGTCCAAAGCGCCTACAACCCTTGTTACACCTATCAGGGTCAAAGCTATCACACGGTTCTGGAGATTCTCCTGAATCAATTGCTGCACATCACTGTCCAATGCTCGGATGTCGGATGTCAAAGACCTGAGTTTGAAGAAGAAAAGCCTTGAGCCTATAACGGCCAGCACCATCAGGAACACCAGTACCCACAGCAGGCCGGGTGCCATCATAAGCATGTAGACTGACGCGGCGGCAAGTTGGCACACCGTCACAATTGATCCGGGAATATGGCTGCACAGCAAGTCGGTCACAACCCTTATGTCTTCTTCCAGGCGGTTGACCGCATCTCCGCTGTTGAATCTTTCGCGACCTGTCCATTCACTTGAAATGACCTTTGAGAACAATTCGGCGCGCAGGGTGTTGTTGACTTTGAGCAGCCCCAATTTCTCACAATAGGAAGAGAAAACATTGCAAAGCAGCTGAACGGCCATGATGCCCATCATCAAGGCTATCCTGCCGGTCAGAGCGGCTTCTGACGCGCCGGTGACGACATCCACGATCTCCTTGCAGATCCAGACAAACGACAGGGAGGCCGCGATGCGGATGATCCCGAGAAGCACGCGGATCAACATCCATCTCCTTGCCGGGATGGACATCCGCTTCAGAGCCCCAAGGCAGCTTCCCAAACTTTTCACTTTTGTCTGATCTGTTTGTCAACAAGAGGTTCCGCTATGAATTGCGGGATTGGATCGCATGGACAACATTGATAAGGACGCTGCCCAGAATGCCTGCGAACAGGGATCCCATCAGCACGGCGACCTTACCCATGTCACGCAGTCGGGCCATGACTTCAGGAGTCTGGTCACCGAATGAGAGGGTGTCCACGAAGATCGACATCGTGAAGCCGATACCACCGAGACAGGCCACGGCGATCAGCATCGTCCAAGTGGCTTTGGCAGGCATCTCGCCGAAGCGAAGCTTGACGGCGATGAAGCTGGCGAGAGAGATGCCGAGCGGCTTTCCGAGGACAAGGCCAAGGAATATTCCCATGCTCACGCTGCCAAGAGCCTGATCGAAATGGAACACGTTGAAGTAGGACACGTCAGGAATCTCAACACCGGCGTTGGCAAGTGCGAAGATCGGCATGATCAGGAAGTTTACCCAAGGGCCGAGGGCGTGCTCAAGGCGGTAGCTCATGCCCATTGAGTCCCTTGAGATGGCCGACAGGCGTCTCAGGCAATGCCTCTGCGGGCCGTTAGGGAACTCGGAGGAGGTGGATTCTATGCTGTTATATTCATTGAGCCTTCGGATGTACTGGCGGCGCTTTCTGTTGAAGTAGGCCTCGCTGAATCTCGGGGTCATCGGCACAAGGAACGCCATCACGACACCGGACATCGTGGAATGGATGCCGGCATAGTAGAACAACGACCAGATCGCGATGGCCGGGACAAGGTAGAACCAGCCGCGCTTCTCGCCTAACTTGTTCATCAGCAGCACTCCGGCTATCAGCACAAAGGCGATGCTCAGCAGTCCGAAGTTGATGGTGCCGCCGTAGAACAAGGCCACGACAAGAATGGCTATCAAGTCGTCGGCGATGGCGAGCGCCGTCAGGAACACTTTCAGCGACACCGGCACACGGTCGCCCAGAATGGACAGGATGCCGACCGCGAAGGCGATGTCCGTGGCGGTAGGGATTCCCCAACCTGAAGCGGCGGCGGAACCGTGGTTGACGGCTGCGAAGATCAAGGCCGGAGCCACGACGCCACCGAACGCGGCGATCACCGGCATCATCGCTTTCTTCACACTGGACAGTTCTCCGTTCTTCATCTCCCGCCTGATCTCAAGGCCGACAGTGAAGAAGAAGACCGTCATCAGGATGTCGTTGATGAACTTCTCGACGGTCATTCCGTTAGGGAACAGAATGCTCTCTCCGCCAGGGCTTTGGAACCTTAGGGAGATGTCGGTCTCCAGAACGTTGTGGTAGAACTCTTTGGTGAATGGAAGGTTGGCCAGAAGCATCGCCACCACCACGCAGCAGAGCAGAAGCACTCCCTGCGCCCAAGGCTGCTTGGAAAACTGTTTCCTTCTATGGTCAAAGTTCCGGATGCCTTTTGTCCAGGTGTAGATCGGAATAAGTCTCATAGTGTGTTACTCTAATTATTAAAGCATTAAGGATAATCAATGATTTTTCGGGAATATTCCTCAGCGGTTATTCTCCGTAAAGGTACCTGTGCTGCTCCGGGGTCAGGGTGTCGATCGTTATGCCCCAGTCCTTCAGCTTTCTGAAGGCCACCTCGCGGTCGATTGACTCAGGGACGCTGTGAAGCATCTCACCCGGTACCCTCGCCAGTACCATCCTGTTGTCGGCCAAGTACTTGGCGCTGAGAGCCTGGATGGCGAACGACATGTCCATGATCTCGGCAGGATGGCCGTCTCCCGCGGCGAGGTTCACAAGCCTTCCTTCGGCGATGATGTAGATCCTGCGACCGCCAGGGAGGGTGTACTCCTGAATATTCTGCCTCGCAGGTTTCTCTCCCACAGCGAGTTCCTTAAGCTGGGCGACGTTCACCTCGCAGTCGAAATGCCCGGCGTTGCAGCAGATCGCTCCGTCCTTCATCGCGAGGAAATGCTCCTTGGTGATGACATCGTCGCAGCCGGTAACAGTCACGAATATGTCGCCTTCAGCGGCGGCCCGGGCCATGCCCATAACCTGGAAACCGTCCATCACGGCCTCCATCGCCTTGATAGGATCCACCTCTGTGACAATCACTTTCGCACCGAGTCCCTTGGCTCTCATCGCCACGCCCTTGCCGCACCATCCGTAGCCTGCGACCACGACATATTTCCCGGCCACGATCAGGTTGGTTGTCCTGTTGATGCCGTCCCAAACAGACTGGCCCGTGCCGTAGCGGTTGTCGAAGAAATGTTTGCAGGCCGCGTTGTTGACAAGCATCATCGGGAATCTCAGCCTCTTTTCACGGTTCATCGTCTCAAGCCGGAGGATCCCGGTGGTGGTCTCCTCGCAGCCGCCGATGATGTTCGGAATGAGATGTGGGTAGTCCTCGTGGATCATTGTCACAAGGTCTCCGCCATCGTCGATGATGATGTTCGGGCCGCATTCGAGAACCCGTCTGATGCCGTGTTCATATTCCTCGGGAGTCGCTCCGTGGACCGCGAAGACGTTCAGACCTTCGTGCGCGAGCGCCGCCGCGACGTCATCCTGGGTGGATAGAGGGTTGCTTCCCGTGACGTACATCTCGGCGCCGCCTTCGGAGAGAACCTCGCAGAGATGGGCCGTCTTGGCCTCCAGGTGTACGGATAGGGCTACTTTCAGCCCTTTGAACGGCTTTGTCTCCTTAAATTCCTTCTCCAGACCTTCAAGCAGTGGCATGTGATGCCTTACCCATTCTATCTTCAGCTCTCCGCTTTCCCAGAGCTGAGGGTTGCGTATCTCACTCATCGGTGTCAAAAATCTATTGTTCCGCATCCATCTTTATGAGATGGACATACATTCTATTCAGTTTTAGGAACATTCATTGTTCCGTCCCGGCAAAGATAGCCATTTTATTCGTGGCTTTCGCCACTTCTTCCTTTCTTTCACCAAATTGCGGCCTAAAGATTTGCTCATCGTGGGAAGATAGCTTACTTTTGCGGTGGTTTTTGTGGTCTGAAGTTTGCGGCTGACACCCATCGCGCCGCTGACAAAGCCCTCCGGACACTTCGGAAGGTCTTTCAGACGCAGTAATTTATCTTTAACTGAAAATTATTATTATGGGACTTTTAGACGGAAAGGTAGCCCTCATCACGGGCGCCGCAAGAGGAATCGGTAAGGCAATCGCCATGAAGTTCGCTTCCGAGGGAGCTGACGTGGCTTTCACTGATCTTGTGATCAATGAAGCCGGAGAGCAGACCGTTAAGGACATCGAGGCTTTCGGCCACATGGTAAAGGCCTACGCCTCCAACGCAGCCAATTTCGAGGAGACTCACAACGTCGTGAACCAGATTCTTGCTGACTTCGGAAGGATTGACATCCTTGTGAACAACGCCGGCATCACCAAGGACGGACTCATGCTCAGGATGACCGAGGCGCAGTGGGACGCTGTCCTCAACGTGAACCTTAAGTCAGCGTTCAACTTCATCCACGCCATCACTCCGATCATGGCCCGCCAGAGAGGAGGAAGCATCATCAACATGTCCTCTGTCGTGGGAGTCTCAGGCAATGCCGGCCAGTGCAACTACTCCGCATCCAAAGCCGGTCTCATCGGTCTGGCCAAATCCATTGCCAAGGAGATGGGCCCGCGCGGAATCAGAGCCAACTGCATCGCCCCGGGATTCATCGTCTCGGACATGACCAACGCCCTTTCAGAGGAAGTGCGCGATGCTTGGGTAAAGCAGATCCCGCTTCGCCGCGGTGGCACACCTGAGGATGTGGCCAACGTGGCGGTGTTCCTTGCCAGCGACCTTTCGGGCTATGTCTCCGGGCAGGTTATCCACTGCTGCGGCGCGATGAACTGCTAACTCAATCCTGACCGAGGGTCATGACGGGGTTGCGGGTTGCGGCGGCGTAGGTCTGGCCGAGGACGGACAGCAGGGAGATCCGGAATGACGCCGCAGATTTCATATTCCCCATTTGTGTAGCTGCCGCCGGCAAAAGGATGCTCCGCCGTGATGTCAAGGTTTCTTTTTGATACCCAATCCGGCATCCTTCACTTGTGGCAAAGCTTTCAGCGTGGTCTGGAGAGCCTCCTGCTGTCCAAATGATATTTAAACTTATATTTGAACTTATAAAGGGCCACTATTTTGCCTATTTGGTGATTATTTCATACCTTTACTCTGCAAAGGCAAGATAATCAACTTTATGACAGACAATAAAAAGGAAGTGGAGCGTGCAGAACTCCACCGAACCATCTGGGCAATAGCAGATGAGATGAGAGGCTCCGTGGATGGATGGGATTTCAAATCCTACATCTTGGGGATGCTCTTTTATAGATACATCTCTGAAAACATCACAACATATATAAACAAGGGTGAATGGGAGACAGGCAACAAGGACTTCAATTATGCTGACCTTAATGATGCACAGGCAGAAGGCATAAGGGAAGAAATGGTGAATGTCAAGGGCTTCTTCATACTTCCTTCCCAGCTCTTCGAGAACATCTGCAAGACTTGTGATGCCGACCCCAACCTGAATATGACACTTGAAGGAATCTTCTCCGCCATTGAAAACTCCGCAAAGGGAACTGCAAGTGAGGATGATTTCAAGGGGTTGTTTGCAGACCTTGATGTGAACAGCAACAAACTGGGCGCCACTGTCATCAAGAGGAATGAAAAACTGGTCAAACTCCTGAGGGGTATCCAGTCAATGAAATTGGGTGATTATCAGGATAATACCATTGACGCATTCGGTGATGCATACGAATACCTGATGGGAATGTATGCTTCAAATGCAGGAAAGAGCGGTGGCGAATATTACACTCCGCAGGAAGTAAGTGAACTTTTGACAAAACTTGCCACAGTGGGCAAGAGTGAGGTCAATAAAGTATATGACCCTGCCTGCGGTTCTGGCTCCTTGCTGCTGAAAGCCGCGAAGATATTGGGAAAGGACAATGTCCGCCAGGGCTTCTTCGGACAGGAAATCAACCTCACCACATATAACCTGTGCAGGATCAATATGTTCCTTCACGACATTGACTATGACAAGTTTGACATAGCCTGTGAAGATACACTTCTTTCTCCACAGCATTGGGATGACGAGCCTTTTGAAGTAATTGTCTCAAACCCGCCTTATTCAACCAAGTGGAAAGGGGATGATGATATAACCCTTATCAATGACCCGAGATTTGCACCTGCTGGTGTGCTTGCACCGAAGTCCAAGGCTGACCTTGCATTCATTATGCACTCTCTTTCCTGGCTTGCAAGCAATGGCACAGCTGCCATAGTATGTTTCCCCGGCGTGATGTATAGAGGAGGAGCGGAGAAGAAGATAAGACAATACTTGATTGACAACAACTATGTAGATTGCATTATCCAACTCCCTGACAATCTTTTCTTTGGAACCAGCATTGCCACATGCGTCATGGTGCTGAAGAAGGCCAAGAAGGATAACTGCACTCTGTTCATAGATGCTACCAAGGAATGTGTCAAGGTCACCAATTCCAACAAACTCACTGAGGAGAACATCCAGCATATTCTGGACATCTTCACTGACAGGAAAGACGTGCAATATATCAGCAAGCTTGTGGCCAATGATGACATAGCCAAGGCTGACTACAACCTGTCTGTATCCACCTATGTTGAACAGGAGGACACCAGGGAGAAAGTGGATATTGTGAAGCTCAATGCCGAACTTGCAGAGATTGTGTCACGTGAGAATGTGCTGCGGGCTGAGATTGACAAGATTATAAAGGAAATAGAAATATGATGTCATTGTGCCATTTCGGAGTGGAAGGTAATGACGAAGCCGCTCGTCAAACTTAATGATAATGGAAATTTTCATGTTGCATAAATGATTTGTAAGCTTGAGAGCTGAGAGCGGCCTTTGAGAGTACTTCCGTCAGTACATCTCTTAAAAGCAAAAAGCACTCACCCGTGGGCGAATGCTTTTTAAAATAAGTTTGACGAGCCCCTCAACCATTCACATGAAAATCTCCGACACAAAGGTAAGCAATTAAAATGGAAAAGCAATACTTGGCAAAAGAAAACATGAGCAAGTTAGAAAAGTTAATACAGCAGTACTGTCCGGATGGGGTGGAGTATGTTAAATTAGATTCCGTATGTTCAGTTATGAGAGGTAAACGTCTAACAAAATCTCAACTAACATCAGATGGTAAGTATAAAGTTTTCCACGGAGGAATAGAGCCTATAGGATTCTATGATGAATGGAATAGAGAGGGCAACACCACAATGGTTATCAATGTTGGAGCATCCGCAGGAACAATTGGCTATTCTTCGGAGAAATTCTGGTCTTCCGATGGATGTTTCTGCCTTTCGCAGTCCAACTTGATTTCAGGAAAATTTTTATTCTATTATTTCCAAACTATCGAGGGCTATCTCATGTCAAAGGTTAGAAGAGCAGGAATTCCTACTCTTGACGGTAAAATATTAGAAGACCTTATAATCCCCGTGCCGCCTCTTCCTGTGCAGGAAGAGATCGTGAGAGTGTTAGATGCGTTTACAGAACTGCAAGCAGAACTGCAAGCAGAACTGCAAGCAGAACTGCAAAAACGCAAATTACAGTATAATTACTATCTCGATAACCTATTGAATTTCAAGAATATAAATAGGGGGGGCAAGAAATAAAGTGGATGAAAATGAGTGAGATTGGCAACAACCTTGACAGAAAAAGAAAACCAATAACAGCTGGAAAAAGAGTGCCAGGGCAAATTCCTTACTACGGAGCATCAGGCTTAGTTGACTACGTTAAAGACCACCTATTTGATGGCGACTATTTGCTTGTATCAGAGGATGGTGCCAATCTCTTAACAAGAACATACCCTATTGCTTTTAGCATTCATGGAAAGACCTGGGTGAATAATCATGCTCATGTAATAGAGTTCAAGGAAAGAGCCACAAGAAAATATGTGGAATACTATCTTAACAGTATTGACTTGTCCCCCTGGATTAGTGCAGGTGCTCAGCCAAAACTCACTCAAGATAGTCTCAATAAATTAACCATCCCTGTTCCACCACTTGCAGAACAACAGAGAATTGTCTCCATCCTTGACCGCTTCGACACCCTCACCACCGACCTCACCCAGGGTCTCCCTGCCGAGATTGAAAAGCGCAGACAACAATACGAGTATTACAGAGACAAACTCCTGGCCTTCAAAAGAAAAGGAGCATAACAAAACACGAGAAACATAATAATGGCACAATACAATATCATAGCTGAAAGCCAGGAATACACTGTGGTTGCAGAGTATGACCACGTGGCAACTCCTGCAGATGCCTACCAGAGTGAGGCTGATTTGGAGAAAGAGTTCATCAGGCTCCTTGGTGAACAGGGGTATGAATATCTCCCTATCCATACAGAAACTGACCTTATCTCCAACCTCAGGACCCAGCTGGAGAAACTGAACCACTACCATTTCACGGATAGTGAGTGGGAGCAGTTTTTCAATGAGTACATAGCCAACAAGAACGATGATATTGTAGCCAAGACACAGAAGATTCAGGATGACTATATCCAGGTCCTTAAAAGGGACACCGGCGAAAGCCAGAACATCAAACTCATTGACAAGGATAATATCCACAATAACTTCGTCCAGGTCATAAACCAGTATGTGGAAGAAGGCGGAAACTATGACACCAGATATGATGTGTCCATCCTTGTCAATGGCCTCCCTCTCGTGCATATTGAGCTGAAACGCAGGGGCGTACAACTCAAAGAGGCCTTCAACCAGATAAACAGATACCAGAGGGACAGTTTCTGGGCAGGATGTGGATTGTATGAGTATGTGCAGATATTTGTCATTTCAAATGGAACAAATACCAAATACTACTCCAACACCACCCGCGCAAACCACCTCAAAGAGCAGGAGGCAGGGGGCAGAAACAAGTCCAAGAAGACAAGCAATTCCTTTGAGTTCTCATCTTTCTGGGCAGACAGCAACAATAAGGTCATCACAGACCTTCTGGACTTCACCAAGACATTCTTCTCAAAACACACCCTGCTGAGTATCCTTACCAAATACTGTGTCTTCACCAGTGAGAAGATGCTTATGGTGATGAGACCATACCAGATTGCAGCCACGGAAAGGATAATCCAGAGGATAAATGTTGCCAACAACTACAAGTTTTATGGCAGCATCAAGGGTGGTGGATACATCTGGCACACAACAGGTTCCGGAAAGACATTGACATCATTCAAGACAGCCCAACTGGCGTCCAGGCTCCCTTACATAGACAAGGTTCTCTTTGTGGTGGACAGGAAAGACCTTGACTACCAGACTATGAAGGAGTATAACCGCTTTGAGGAAGGAGCTGCTGATGGAAATACTTCCACTGCAGTGCTTCAAAGACAATTGGAAAATAAGGATAAGAAGGGTGGCTATCATGATTACCGGATTATAATCACCACCATCCAGAAGCTCTCCATCTTTGTGCAGAAGAACAAGAACCATCCTGTATTTCAGCAGAGGGTGGTGATAATCTTCGATGAGTGCCACAGGAGCAACTTCGGTGAGATGCACAGTGCCATTACCAAGAACTTCAAGAAATATAATCTGTTTGGTTTTACAGGCACTCCAATCTTTGCACAGAATGCAGGGACTGGTGGAGATATGAGACTGAAAACTACCCAGCAGGCATTTGGAGACAAACTCCATACATATACCATAGTGGATGCCATCAATGATGAGAATGTCCTTCCTTTCAGGATAGACTATGTGAATACCATCAAGGAGAAAGACAATATCAATGATGAACAGATTTCAGCCATAGACAGGGAGAAAGCTATGGCCTCTCCTGAAAGAATATCTCAGGTGGTGAAATACATCCTTGAGCACTTTGACCAGAAGACAAAGCGGAGTTCGTACTATTCTTTCCGTGTGCTGGATGATATTCATAAGGTGGCAAGTGCCAGAAAAGGGGTCAAGGTTTTTGAACACAAGACTGAACAGAAACTTGGTGGCTTCAATGCCATGTTCGCAGTGGCTTCCATTCCTATGGCCAAGGCATACTACAATGAGTTCAAAAGGCAGCAAGCAGAGATTCCGGAAGCACAGAGATTGAAGATAGCTACCATATACAGTTATGGTGCAAATGAGGAAGAGATTGATGGAATACTCGCGGAAGAGAACCCTGAAAGCACAACTCAGCTTGACCAGCAGTCAAGGGACTTCCTTGAAGGAGCTATCCTGGACTATAATAAGATGTTCTCCACCAACTATGACACTTCAAGCGACAAGTTCCAGAACTATTATAAGGATCTGTCATTGAGGATGAAAAACAGACAGGTGGATCTGCTGATAGTGGTGAATATGTTCCTTACTGGCTTTGACGCGACCACGCTCAATACCCTGTTTGTGGACAAGAATCTGAAACAGCACGGCCTGATACAGGCATTTTCCAGGACAAACAGAATACTGAACTCTGTCAAGACCTTTGGTAATATAGTCTGTTTCAGGGATCTCCAACAGGCTACTGATGATGCCATCGCTCTCTTTGGAGACAAGGATGCAAGCAGTATTGTGGTGTTGAAAGACTTCCTGTCTTATTATGACGGATACGACACGGAAAAGGGGAAACACTGTTATGGTTATAAAGAACTTGTCGAGCAGCTTCAAAATGAGTTCCCTGATGGGCAGCCAATCTTGGGTGAAGATGCGGAGAGACGGTTTGTGGCTTTGTTTGGAAGCCTGCTCAAATCCATCAACATCCTTTCCACTTTTGACCAGTTTGATGGACAGAAAATAATCACTGACAGGCAGTTGCAGGATTACCAGAGCAATTATCTCGATCTTCAGGAAAAGTGGAGAAGACGCAGACCCGGGGATAAAGAGAACATTAATGATGATCTTGTGTTTGAGACTGAACTTATAAGGCAGGTGGAGATAAACATTGACTATATTCTCCTTCTTGTCCAGAAATATCACGACAGCAACTGCACAAACAAGGAGATACTTGTGAATATTTCCAAAGCCATAGGTTCAAGCATGCAGCTCAGGAGCAAGAAAGAACTTATTGAAAACTTCATTGGTAGTGTAAATGCAAATACTGATGTGGAAAAGAGTTGGAAAGACTTTGTCCAGCAGCGGAAAGATGAAGACCTGAAAGAAATCATAGAGAGTGAACATCTTAAGCCACAAGAGACAAAGTCATTCATTGACAACAGTTTCCGGGACGGTCAGGTGAGGACCACAGGAACAGACATTGACAAGATTCTTCCTCCTATGTCAAGGTTTGGTGGCGGAAACAGACAGGAAAAGAAGAAGTCCGTTATCGATAAGATACAGGCATTCTTCGAGAGGTACTTTGGGCTGTAGAATTAACGCATTATTGTAAAAAAGAAACTACTACTTGGAAGGCTTGAAAAGGTAGAATTAAGAAACTACTGGAAAGATGAAGCCAGGGACGTTACTCCCTGGCTTGCAGAGGATGACAACATCAATCTCCTCGGTGAAACAGTGGGTATGGGGCTGGAAGTTCAGGAGAAAGAGGCCAAGGGAACTTTACCTACAAAGAAACTTCATCAATCCCGACCAAGAGTCTTGACCGGATTCT
>ERZ1026850.1220-NODE-1220-length-13955-cov-4.435612_pt1 | contig 13955 bp, 8 predicted proteins | sample MGYA00380155_ERZ1026850 | MGnify/ENA primary metagenome ERZ1026850 (study PRJEB33269, sample SAMEA4719791) | human gut metagenome | biome: human-associated habitat; feature: organic feature; material: feces | place: Cameroon | collected 2013-10 ... | reverse complement strand
CCGGCGTGAAGTCGGAAGAAATCGCAGAGCGTCCGGCAAAGGAGACGAGACTCGCTCGTTTCGCGCACCAAATCTTCGTCCGCAATCTCGTCGTCCTCGACCTGATTGTAGCGGGTCAGGAATCTTGTCGCCGCCAGTTCGACTCCAGGCGGCAACGAACCGATCCGGAACACAAGCGCCGTGCCCGGATCGGTCACGACGAACTTGCCAGACTCCGTAACCGGGAGACCGACGAGCGGCGCTTTGACCGCCGCCAGATCCGCAAAAGCCGTCCAAACGCGATCCTTGAATGTTTTTGCGCCCTTCTCTTGCGTGAATTCAGTCTCAACGGACTTTGCAAACGCGTCAAGAAGGAACACCCACTGCGCCTGCAGCATCTCGACGAGGGCCGGATGCAGAATTGTCACGAGGGCGGAACCCTCGTATTTCTCAACGCCCCACGTGTCTATGTCCGCACCATCCCTCTCGCCATCGACAAACAGAAACGCGCGCATGAGCATGGCCCCCACCTCACGCGCATCGGTTGCCCCGGCTGGCGCTCCATCTCCCCCGTATGCGAACGCCTCAACCGCATCTTGGTATGCCTTTACGAAAGGAACCGTAGCCTCTTGCCCAACAACTGCATGAAGGCCCTTCTCATGGCAGTCATGAAGGAACTCGCGGAACTTGCGGGAAAGGTCATCGAGCAGCCCGCGCATCGGCCTTGCCGCCGCATCCGCGCGCCAGGCGTGCGTGAAGACGTTTGAGAGGAATTTGTCAGCTTCCTGTGCACGAAGAGCTGCATCAAGCACCCGGCTCGTCTCCTCCCCTTCACGGGAAAGGAGCAATTCCCGATAATATGGCAGATGGAAAACCGGAATGAGACCGACCTCGGTCGATCTGGCCTCCATCGAATTCATGGCCAGCCCAAGAAGGTCATCGGCCAATCGATACGGATGGATGTCCGGCAAGCGGAGTGCGAAACGCCTGCGAATCTTGGGCATCCCTCCAGGGCCGGACACTTCGACGTGAAATTCAAAATATGGCTCCGACGCCTTTGCGGGCTTAACCGACAACCCTTCAGTTGGAATGAGGTTAGACACGACCGCGACTTCCGCCTCTGGATTCTCCGCGTCAAGATGAAGCCGTATGCGCCCCAGCATCTCGTCGAGGCCACCAAGGAGACGGCGAAGACGTTCGCGGCAAGGCTCCTCGATTTCATCAGGCGGTGCCTGTTCCGTCACATCATGCCGGAAATGCACGCCCATGAACTCGATTCGCGCTGGTATCGCGCCTGCATTATCGCCATCCTTCGTCTGAACGGCGAATTCGCCGAACGCCCGCCACGCGCCCAGCAACAGGACTTCAAGCGGAGAGCCGGACAATTTCTGCAACGTGTCCTTCGGTGCCTTCTTAGACTTGTCCTTCGGAGGTTTCGCCTTAAGGATCAGATCGTTTATCGCAATGAAATCGGCGCGACGCAATTCATCCACCCGTTCAGTGTTGTGATTCTCGATATAACCACGCAGTGCCGCAAGCAACTCCTCCCGCGAGGCAAAAGGCGTTTCGTCCAACGCTGGCAGCGGATCTTTTTTCTCAAAATCGTCAATGGCCTTCAACGCCTTCGTCCTGGCGGATTCGTCCAGAAACGCTCCGTAGTTGAAGAATGTGGTCGCCGCGTTCACGTAATAGCGAAACGTCTGTCGCCCCGGCTTCCTGGCCTTTTTTGCAAAAGCGGACAAATTCGGCTCGATTCGCCGCAGCAGCGCCGCCATCGCCTCTTGTTCGGACCCGATTCCTTCTTCCACCGTAACTGCCCCAAGCAGGCGCGAGACGTATGACAAGCTCGCATCGTCGGCAAGAACACCGAGTACCGAATCCCACGCCTTTCCCCACTCCTTCGACGCCTCAATTCCGAACATCCCGAGCCATTCAGACACCCACAACCGGAATGTCCCGCCCATTGTCTCCGCAAAGAGCGCGTCGGCACCACGGCGGTAGAAATCAGCGAGGCTCCCACGATCTGCGGCGAGATCGACGCCGACCAACACGACGAGTCGTCCGTCCGTCTCGTCGTTACGGTATTGAGTAAGGTTGCCACCGGCGAAACAGCCATCGAGCGCCGAAACGTCGCCAGGCGTCCAGCCAGGTGCCGTCCGGCATTCGTCCGCAATGCGGAATACGAGTTGACGCGAGTATTCGGTCGCAATGTCCCTACAGTCCGCCAGAAGAAGAGTCGTATCGGCACCCGTAAGGCCAGGGACCATGAACAGGAGCCGGCTATTGTCCACCGCCGACTTGCATTGACTCCGAATGCAACCAGAGAGCGTGCTAACGTAGAAATTTTTCATCGTACGATCCTTTCTTCGGGCGCAAATGGATTGCGGACAAGCGAGCATGCGTCAGAGAGGTGGACGAGCATTCCAGAAGCCTCAAGCATCCGTTCAAGCCAGGCGTCACCCGACTCCTCGCCAGCGAGTTCGTCGATCCGCCCAGCCCAGTTGCGCGAATCGGCAAGTCCCTTGATGTCGAACACAAAACCATGATGCGCCTTCATCTGCGCCTTGAACGTTTCAAGCGTCATCCGGCGTCCTGGCACAAGTGAAATCACCATGCAACGCAGAATCTTTTCGTTGAGTGTGAACTTCATCGTCCCACCCCGAGGAGGTACAATCAGACCAATGCTTTTCCCGAGTTTCCGAAAGAGCTTGTAGGCGTATTTGTCCGCGTCCGAGTAAATCTTCTTGAACTTTTTTGCTGGATTCTGATCGTTAGCCGAGTCCGCCCTCATCTTCTCCAGCTCATCAGGCTTTCGAACGACCTGCTGGATTTCACGACTTATTTCTGATAGAGCCTGTTCAGAATACGCTTTCAGCTTCCTCTTTTTGCTTCCAGTATCGCAGAGCAGGATTCGATAATCTGACCCATCAGGAGAACCACCTGTTGTCAGTGTCTCACGATATGTCTGTGAGGCGAGTGAACGCAGAACCTGTAATGTACATTCAACCTCCAACAACTCTAGTTTATCGATGATGCCTATGTTGGCTGAGAGAATTCGATTCATTTCAACCGCAAAAAGATACCCTTCTGTCCAACTCTTCAAAGGAATCCATCCACAAGAGACGCTTCTAGGTCTTTCGCCTGAATAATCCGACTTCTTCCAGGTTCTTTCGTCTGTTGACGTGTCTACAAAGCGGATAATGTCCGACAAGGCTTTCGGTGTTGCGTCGAAGAAAGATGCAAGAGCCTTGGTAAGATTTTCCTTCAAAAGCGACGGCGTGGCCTCTGTCGTTGAAAGTGAAATACCTGGACGTGACAATATTTCTTCAACCACCTCATTTTTTGTCTGCGTCAGTGCATTGCAGATTTGAAGGTAGAGAGATTCGCCACTTCTAGCAAGAACGATATGCTTAGACCCGTCAAAAAAGTCAGAGAAGTTATCCAACACTTCATCCCAATCGGCAGGATCGTCTGATCGTGCCTTGGTTGCATTCCAGATTTCCTCGCCACAAAGCAACTCTCGGCAAAAAGGGAGAAAGGTCTGCGCACACCAAGTTCGGCTTGCACCATTGCCCCAGAATCCAAGGAACAAAGCGCTCAATGTTTTAAGAAAAGCGTTTTTCTCCGCTGGTGTTTCGAGATCGAGTCCTTCGGAGAGTTTTTCCCACAACTGTTCCGCATGATTACGGTGGCTACGATGGCGAGTGTCAAGTCGGGACGATTCCAGAAATGCGAATAGCTTGAGATTCAGTCGTGCCTTCGGGAAGTAGGAGAGGCCCGCCGACTTCGTGCGCCAGTCGCGAAGTGTTTCTTCATCTGGGAAAAACGTAGAGAATGGGTCTTTGTAGATCTTCTTGTCCGACGCACAGACAAGAAGGAACTCGGCCAACGTGTCCATCGTCTGCTGATCGTCCGAAAAACGACGACCAAAAAGACGGATAGCGGGATTGGAATCTCCCGCACTTTCTTGCTTGTAAATTTCAGGGGGGAAACTAATCATTGGCCACCTCCAGTGCTTTCGCGTCATCAATCGGTTTGACGGAAACGGTAGAAAGAGTTCCGTCCGTGCGTCGCCTTAATAGGACAAGGCCCTGCGCATCGCCCGTATGGATTGCCGCCAGTATCCGCGCCTTCAGGTCTTCGATCCGGTCACGGTAAGAGCGCTGGAGTCCACGTCCCAGTTCACCCTTGTTCTGCGCCGTAATATAGTCGAGGAACGGTAGCGGCAAATCGAGTTGGATGCCATCCAGTTTCCCGATACCGCAGAGCATGGGCGTCCCGTCGACAAGCCGTATTTCAAGATTGTCATGGAATTCAAATTTCGAAAGAACCAGCTGGACGCTCTGTCGGATCTCGGATGTACGGCGGTTCAGCGTGATGAAAAGCGTCCCCACCCTGCCAGCTCCCTCCGGCGGTCGCATCCCTGAAAACTCTTCCTGCAGAACGTTGTAGATCGGAACGATCAAGCTTTTGGCCTTGAAGCTGGCAGGATTGTCACGCCATCCCTTGACGTCCAGCAGCCGCGGAGAGTTCAAGAACGCTGAAAGGAACACAAGGAAACCGTCGTTCCCATTGGGTGCCGGCGATCCGAGAAAGAACACCAACCTCCGATATTGCCGCCGCATCAGGGCGGCATCCAAACCACAAAGCGACGATTTCTTTCCTCCGCGAGTCCTTGTTTCCAGTTCCGCGAGCGCGGCATCCGTTGTCGCAAGAGGGTTGCCGCCTCCGAAGTTCCAGAACTGGCGTTCCTCACGGGGCGAAAAGCGAGCGTCGAAATGTTGCTCTCGCATCACAGACACAACGTGGAGCTGGCGAACCGCCTGAGGAATGTCATTCTTGCCGTCGTCACCCCAGAAGAGATTCGTGAAAAGATGACGCTCAAGCCTAATCTCTGCACCGGAGGCAACGCGCGCGGCCATTTCACGGCATGACGCCCCGCCCGTGAGGAGAAATGAGAAGTGTGCGGACATCTGCCGCATCGTGAACCGTTCACCGTATGCGTAAGCACGGAAGTAGAGCATCCATATCCGCTGCGAGACGAGCGGGAAGAACTTCAGAAGGAGGTTTCGGTTCGCGAACAGGGGGCAACGCCCGGACGCCGAACAGCTCTGACAGCAGTCCCATTGCGGCGACGAAACCATCTTTTTAAGCAACGACATTCCAAGATCGAGGTTGTCCTTGCGAGCGAGGTTGTGTACGACAAAGGAGATGGGGCCGAATGTGAACTTGCGCCTCTCGCTTGAATCCATCGCGTCAAGCAGTCGGTCTTCGATAGCCGCCACGTCCTCACCCGTCTGATCACGGTTGTCTCGAAACAGTGTGAGGATCGGGCCGGTGTTCGAGACGATGAGAAAACGCTCCGTAGATTCTGGTCGAAACATGTCACTGACGAGAGCCTTGCGTTCATCGTCTGTACATTCGCTCAAGTCCTTGACAACCGAAATCGTCCTTCCCCTCCAGGAAATGGCCTCGCGCTTCTTCAAGCCATCAGGGATCGGGTCATCGGGGGGAAACCCTCTCAAAGCCCGGATTATCTCCAATGCAAGCGTCGATTTTCCGTCGCCTGCATGCCCAGTGAGGATGACGTGACCGCCATCGTCACCTGTCAACTCGTTGATGATCTCCGCAGCGAGTGGGTGCGGAACTCGAAGTTCCTTGAAGAGAGGGTTTCGAGCCTGCGATTCGGCGAGCGATCCCTTATTGTTGGCATCGATTCCCTGCAAGGTGTTAAGATAGGCAACAAACGGATTATTCTCGTTATACATATCGGGCATGATAGTCCTTTCTGTCTTTCGCCTTTTTAAGCGGTCTTCAACAAGTTGCTGTAGACAAGAACGCGCATCCTGGTTCTTGAATATGGCGAACAACTCATCAGAAAGTTTACCAAATGCAATACAATCAACAATTCTTCGCCTCGTAGCACGGGAGAATGATTGTACAATGGCTTCGCATCCTGATTTAGGCACAATTGTCCACACGCCATCATTCTTCAAATACCAAAAAGGCAATTCAATGCGGGTAACAGAGTAAACTTGGTCGGGAATGTATGTTTTCCATGCCTTCTCAAACGCCTTATCAAGGCGATCATCAAGCGGAAATTGATTCTCTCCCGTCTGCGATTCCTGAAATACAGATAGTAACGCTAAAAGAAAAACATCTTTGTGCGGTGCCGGACCATCACTAGTGGGACACCGTGAAAGCCTAGAAAGAATACCCTCTATTCGTCTTCTTTCAGCCTCGGAAATCATTGCATAGCCTCCAATACTTTTTGCCGTGCCGCAACAATGAGCTTCAGAGCCTTGTCATAGTCTCGCGGCTTTGTATTCGAAGAAGAAGAAAGTCTTATCGAAGATCCCGCCACTTCGCCTGAGAGTCCCATCGCCTTTAATACGTACGAACCATCTACGACTCCACTATTGCAAGCTGATCCCGCACTAGCACAAAGAAGAGGCATGTTTGAAAGAAGAAGTTCCGAAGACATGCCTGGAACAAAAAGATTTGTTGTGTTCGGCAACCGTTCCGCACCGGCACCGTTTACGCGACTACCAGGGATGGCTGTAAGCGAGGCTGCCTCAAACTCGTCACGCAACCTCCGCATCTTTTCAAGCGCACATTGATCGGGCAGTAATTCCATTGCCTTTGCGAGCCCGACGATTCCTGGAACATTGTGCGTTCCAGGGCGGACTCCGCGTTCCTGTCCGCCGCCCACAAGCGGTTTCGGAAACGGGAAACGGTTCGCACCAGACCGCAAGTAGAGGAACCCGGCCCCTTTAGGTCCATGTATCTTGTGTGCGCTGAAAGCGGCCGAATCCACGCCAAGATCGGCAAGCGAGAACGGCATTTTTCCAAGTGCCTGCACGGCATCACAGTGAAAAAAGGCCCCGACCGAATGCGCCAGTTCCGCCAGTTCGGAAACAGGCTGGATGACGCCGGTCTCGTTGTTTGCGAGTTGCACCGATACGAGTCCCGTTCCAGATTTGATTGCCTCGCGTGCAGCGGCAAGGTCCACCACACCGTCCTCCGTGACAGGCAGAAGACACACATCGAAGCCAAACGACTCAAGTCTCTTCGCGGCATTGAGGACGGACTTGTGTTCGATAGCGGAGACAACGATGCGACGCGCTGCAGGATGCGCGTCCGCAAATGCCTGAAATATCCAGTTGTTTCCCTCTGTCGCTCCAGAGGTGAAGAAAATCTGATTCGGATCGACGCCAAGCACATCAGCAACCGTCGTGCGGGCTGTTTCCACGGCACGGTGCGCGATCCGGCCCGCGAGATGTCCGCTCTCAGCGTTACCAAACGCAGATGCCCAAAATGGGGCCATCGCAGCAACGACTTGCGGGGCACATGCAGTTGTTGCATTGTTGTCGAGGTAAATAAGCCCCTCTGGAATCGTTACAGATGACACATCAGACATGCCTGATCCCCCATGTCGTCATCGGCAAACACATCTTTGAGAGAGAGGTTTGCTGAACACTTAGGCTTCGTTGCCTGCTTCTTGGCAAACTGTTCCTTGATTTCCGCGACACGTTCCGGTCGGGAAAGTTCTGCAAGACTTTCACCCTGGCACCATGTAAAACGTTCTCCACTCAATGGGTCGGCTTTTTCATACTCCATTGCCTTTTTGAAAAGGTCTGGATGCCGCTCCAACAAACCAACCCATTCCATTTTTTGCTGGAAAAAGCAGAAGAAACAGCCAGACCGCGATCGCCATTCATAGTACGAAGGCAATCCAAGACCAGAATCCTCGAGAATCTTGAACACATCAGCCTTACGAATATTATTCTCTACAAACGGATAAACAGCACGAACACCTTCTTTAGTCGAAATGTATCCCGTCCTATATGGTTCATCTGCCCTGATCCCTACATAACTCACAACACGATCATTTCCAACATATTTTTCATACGGAACAATTTTCAACATCCGTGTACACCAACGTGTTCTCGCATCGGGCAGCACACCATTGTAGAGTTTTAGATAGTGAGAAAATGGCCTGTCAGCATTAATTCGAATGATCTTCTTTCCAAGAAAAAACTCTAACTTGTCGAGATAGTCATACGTTTCTTGAAGCTCATCGCCAGTATCGCAAAATACGTACTCCATATCGGGAACTTTATCCTTCATGAAGACGGCGAGAGCAGAGGAATCCTTACCGCCGGAGAGCGCGAGGATATGACGGACGGGTTTGTCGGAAAGCGCTGTCATGGGCATTCCTCCTTTATAGGTTCTGCGTTTCCATGTTGCTCAATCCAGAACATCTTCTGTGCTTCGATTTCCGCGCGGAGTTCTTCTTCGGAAGGGAGGAAAAGCTTGTATTTCGAGGCAAAGAGCTGTTCGCTGCCATGCAGCATCGAATAGCGGGCGATGTCGGAATCGGTATCGGCGCAGAGGATTATGCCGAGCGTCGGATTATCGCCCTCCGAGCGCTTGCGCTCATCGTACATCCTCACATACATGTCCATCTGTCCAACGTCCTGATGCGTGATTTTGGATGTCTTCAAGTCGATTAGAACGAAGCATTTCAGGAGGTAGTTGTAGAACACGAGGTCGATGAAGTAGTCGGCCTTTTCTGTCTGGATGTGCTGTTGGCGGGCGACGAAGGCGTAGCCCTTGCCAAGTTCCATCAGGAATTTGCCGAGGTTGTCGAGGATGCACGTCTCCAGGTCGCTCTCCGTGAAATCAGTCCGCTGCGAAAGTCCGAGGAACTCCGCTACAACGGGGTTCTTGATAAACTCGAGCTTGTCCTGCAGCGGAGCCGTGACGCGAACCATCTCGTTCTTTACCGCTTCCTTGTTCTGGGAGAGAAGCGTACGTTCGTAGTATTGCGAGGAAATGTTGCGTTGAAGGGTCCGAACGCCCCACGATTGGCTGCCGGATTCCTCCATATACCACCGGCGGGCTTCCTCGTTTCCGACCTGCAGTAAAGTCCTGTAGTGAGACCAATCGAGAAGTCCACCAGATTTTAGACACAGTGAGTCTAAAATCGGAAACGTCCTGTAGAACTGCATGAACTTGTAAAGGTTCGTGAAGTCAAATGACGATCCGTAGAGCATTGTGAGCTGCTTGGACAGGTTGACTACTACCTGTTTCCCGTATTCGGCGCGATCTTTACCCCCGAGGTCTTCTTCTGCGATGCGGCGGCCGAGGAGCCAGTTGCGATAGACAAGCGCGACATTGACCGCACGGTAGGCGGACGCCTGAGCAGAATCGATGATGGCACGGGCATCAGTCAGCAAATCCGGCCCTTTGACATAAACAATCCCAGTGGCCGAAAACAAATCAGCCTGCTTGCCAGCAATTAAACTGTCGCTCATGGCCGCACCTCCGTTCCGTCGAGTTCGGCAAGTGCGCGAAGTAGCGCGGCGCGCAAAGCGGTGCGCCCCGTCTTCTGCTTTTTGGCGGCGGCCTGTATCCCCGAAAGCAAGTTCTCTGCGGCCCTCTCGTCTTTAGCGGAGAGCAAGGCCGTGCCGTCATACGGCAACCACGCCGCCTTGAACCGTTCCGACAGGCCCTCGACGGCGCGACCGAACTCCGCGATCTGGAGCGGGCCCCACTTCTCCATCGGCGACTGCTGAATGTAAGACATGACCTGAGCCGCCTTGTTCCAATCACCGTCGGTGTTCTTCACGTTCTGCAGAAATGGCGTGACGTCCGAGACGCCGATGCGTGCAAGCAGAAAACAGCAACGATCATAAAGGAGCCGCCACCCTTCTGCGGAATTGTCGAATCCGAATGTCTCAAGAAGGCGTTTCCGGCTATCGGAGACTAGTGTAGGCAATGCGTTGCCGAGTTCGTGGAGGCAGGCATTGAGACCTTTGAAGTAGCTATCCATCTGAACGGAATTCAGGCGGGTCGCATCAATGTCTGAGAGGCCGAACACCGCTGGAAGCGCCCTGAAAAGAAGAACTTCCGGCGACTGCGCGTCCTCGAACGCCTTGCGGAACGCCTTGGCCTGATCGGAAACGGAATCTGTTTCCCTCGCATATTTGGAGAGGGAGTTGCGAAGCGCATAGAGTTTGCGCACGACAGGCATGACCGTTTCGCTTCTTGCGCCGAGCCCCTTGGCAAGCCGCTGGACGACGGCGGCGCGAGTGCCCGACACCTTCATGCCGGAGAGGGAGAAAAGTTCGGGGCGCTTGACAAGGATCTCGAACTGCGCATCGGAAGGTTCGGGCTGGAACGTGCCTTCATAGTAGAGAAAGACTTCGTCCCGGTTGACGATGTAGTACGCGATGACGAAAACCGAGAGAAGACCATCGAGCAGACCGTATGGCGGTCGGCGAAGTTCTTCGTAAATCTCCTTGACCGTGACTGGCTTCTCCCGAGGAGCAAAGATGATTTCGCCAAGCCAGTCCCAGGCTGGACGTAGGTTCGTCGGGGCGTCTGGGGCGGGCGCGACGAGCCGCCAAACGGAGCCTTCACCCTCGATGTGCATCCTCGACGCGAGAATCACGGATTCGTAGATACTCCGCTCGGGCTTGTAGCCCTCGATACCGAGAAGAGGGAGCCCGCATGTTTTCGGATCGTTGAGCAAGCTCACAAGTTTGTTGCGGGCGGAGGCAGCCTGGGAGGATGGGACGCGGCGGTTTATCAGTTCATTGCGGAGGCGAGGTGACTTCGGGTAGAGACGATCGCATCGTTCGGAAAGCAGCCGTGTCAGGTCTTTCCCGGATCGAACCCCTTCCTGCTGTCGGCCGTCGCAGACAAACACGCACTCAACGCCATGCGGGGAAGGATTTGGGTCAAGCAAACCGAATTGGCGAAGCATAACGCTCTGTGTCGCTTCAGCGAGTCGAACGGAAACCTCCCGGCTTGCTATCTTGTCGTCCCTGAGCGCTTTTACATTGTCTTCTATCCAACGAAGCCGACGGACCTCCTTAAGCGCCTCACGCAGATCTCCACACTCGCGCGGAATCGCAAAAAGGAGTTCTGGGGCGTTTTGGGAAATAGTCTCCGCCGTCTCGATGAACGTCTCGACCTCGCTTCTTCTTTCAGGGAGGCAGACAACCAAAAGCCCTGCTGCGGCTTCATCCTTCTTGTAATTGCATGCTCTGAGTTCAGACGGACGATCTACATAGCAGGTCTTAAAATAGCGTAGCGTGCCGGTATCAAAACTGTGCCGCTTGGCAATCATCGGTTCCGGCGGCACAAAGCCATTCAAGGTTTCTGCAAGCGAAAATCCGGTCTTGTCGAGTTCCTCGTCGGCGCGGCGCTGGCATTCTTCCAGATCGACGTCACTTCCATTCCAGAGCGCAAATGTCTTGTTGAATTTTCTGTAGACCAGAATCGACTTCAACTTCAGGTCGTTAAGGCTCTCATTTAGCGCCATTGGTGCAAGCGCAAGCGCAATGAGGTCCTGGGAGGCATTCAAGGCACATTGCGTACCGAGCGAGGAAAGAAGCGATACAACCTTTAACGTCATGCGTTCTTCGCCCGTCAGCGAATCCTTGGACGATATGACATTGTTGGCCTCAAGAATTGCCTGCCCGAAGGAATGAAGACTCAGGTGTGCCTCGAAGTTTGTGAAGATGTAGTCGTAGAGATCTTGCAGGCCGACAAAACCATCAAAATCTTCAGACGAACAGATGTCCGACAGGCTCTTGGGCTCATTGCCTGCGAGATAGGAAAACACCGAGCGCTCATTCTGTCCGAGCCTCCGAAAGAGGACAGGGAGAGCTGCCAACGCCAGCGGATGCAGCGGGTATGCCATGCGCGCATACTTCGCAAAGTCTTCTTCCGACAGTCCAACCTTCCGTGGCACGTTAAGTTGAACTGCCTTTTTCAATATGCGCTCTTCACCACCCGAAAGACGTTTTTCGGAATTGATGGCCTCGGCTATCAGTCGTATCTGAGAATCTGGCGTTTCAGTGAATACGATAGGATCAAACCGTCCTTCAATTTTGCTGAATTCCCTTCTGAGGGAGGGATCGGAGGCCGCATAGTCTCCAACGCCCTGATGGAGGATTCCAAGCAATGCCAACCCTGTCTCACCACTACGTGCTGCGGACTCGGCTAGATCCTGAAGCAGCGAGGCGTCTGTTTCACCAGGATGTATGCGGGCGTTTTCAAAGACACGTCCAAATTCATCTACGATGAACAGCACCCCGCAATACCCTGCCTTTTGGAAGGCTTTGGAAATGTCTTCGACAAGTCGCATGGCATCGCGAGCGTCGCGTGCCTTGCGCAACTGCGCGACGAGAGGCGCGACAGACCTTGGTAAAGTGCCGGTGAATGATTCGACGGCATCGGCCAAGATTTCGGGAACGGACTGTCGCATTGACGCCGTTGCGACAAGACAGGCGAAACCGCACTTGGACTTCTTAGGCCACGCCACGCCACGGAACTTCTTTGCGAGTTCGACATCCGCCTCTCGAAGCATCTTCCATGCCTCATCATCCTGGCTTAACAGCAGATGAAAGAGGAATAATGCGAAAGATGATTTGCCCGAGCCGTAAGGTCCAGTAAGTGTGAATGCCCGATCAGTCCGCAAACCAGACAATCCGCTCCCAATCCGTGCGAGAGCCTGCCGAGCGGATGCCGTAACGATATAGCCGTCAAGTCCTTTGCCCGACACGCTGTCTCTTGCGAGATTGACCGAACGCAGAAAACGCCGGGAGATGGTCAAACCTTTATCCATGATTAGCCCCTCCTCCCATAATAACGACTCAAGAACATTTTGATGTCGTCTGCCAGCGCAAACCTATCGCCGCCGTATTGAACGGTTGCCAATCCAGCGGTATCGGAATAGGCTAGTTTGTTCCTTCGATCATCCCCAAGGGAAAGAACCGCGTCAACCAAAGCGCCTTGATTCAACTTGAACACCTGTCCCGGCGATCTGGGATCAAATAAGAGCCGGACGAGCGAGACGTTCAACTCACCAATGGACTCCATGTAGCGAAGAATAGCGTATCCAATCAATGCATCCGGAAGGTTGTGCTTTTTGCCGATGTTGAGCCGGTACAATCCTGCATCACTTGTCGACTGTATGAGACGAAGCGCAAGAAACGGCGAATCAAACGACTCCTCCCCGCCAGCGCTCCTAGTCCCCGCGTATGTGCGGATAAAGCAATCCACGTCGCGCTCTAACGTCTTGTCGGAAATGTTCTGCCCTTTATCAGAAAGTCGCCGCACGATAAAAGACGTCATCTCATCCTTTCTGAACTCCGGCTTGTTATAATGGTTGAACACGATACTCCACGTTGATTTAGGTGCATCGACCACCATCTTGTAGTGTAGAAGCCATAGTGATGCGTCATCCTCAAGATACTGATCAACTCCTTGTCCATTCCCATCGCCAAACAAGAATCGCCCCAGGTCGGTGAGACGCATCGTGCCCGCAACATCAGCATCTTCAATCAAGCCCGTCTGCTGACACCAGTACTTGATGCTCTCCACCATGTTCTTCCCGACACCAAGTTGCACAACCGCGTCACTGTCCAGGAAGCCATGCGGATTGTTCAATATCAAGTTAACACCCTTCTCCAGCCATCCGTTGCGCGCAACGAATGTTTGATGCCCAGAAAACCGATATCGCGCGCAAGGTACGATACCATTTTTACGCGCCGATTCCGCCGTTGTTATCTTTTTACTCATTCTCCAAACTCTTTCTGCGTTCTTCCTGGCTTGCACGGAACACTATCCACTATATCGCGAATGCCGCATCCGAGCGCGTCGCAAATTTTGACGAGAATGGATGTGTTCACATCCTCGCCCTTGGAAAGCTTTGCAAGTGTAGTGGTAGATATACCAGCGGCAAGACGCATTTGCGTACGCGTCATACCTCGGTCAATAAGCAACTTCCAAAGCCGATTGTAGCAGAGTGCCATATTGCGAGCCTTTTCAACGTAAACTGAGTGTGTATTATATCATATTTCTGTCCGCAATAGCAAACAAACGATTGACGAAAACAAATCTCGTTTCTTGTCAAACTCAATGCGACTGGGGTAGTCGCATCCACTCGTTCCCAAGCG
>ERZ1026850.1211-NODE-1211-length-14022-cov-7.075893_pt1 | contig 14022 bp, 15 predicted proteins | sample MGYA00380155_ERZ1026850 | MGnify/ENA primary metagenome ERZ1026850 (study PRJEB33269, sample SAMEA4719791) | human gut metagenome | biome: human-associated habitat; feature: organic feature; material: feces | place: Cameroon | collected 2013-10 ... | reverse complement strand
TATGAAAGATGATATGTTTTAAATGAAAAATGAAACAAATATTGAAAGAATAATGAAATCATAAAGGGGGTAATGAGATGGTAAAAGTCGGGATTATAGGCTGTGGAAAGATTGCACAGGTTCGTCATATTCCAGAATATCTGGATAATCCGAATGCAAAACTGACTGGCCTTTATGATCTGAACCTGCAGCGGGCAAAAGATCTTGCTGAAAAATATGACTGCAAGTTTTATGAGAGCATTGAAGATATGCTGGCAGATCCGGAAATTGATGCAGTCAGCGTATGTGCAGCTAATCATGTTCATGCTGAAATTACAACCGCAGCATTAAAAGCAGGAAAACATGTTCTTTGTGAAAAACCGATGGCAACAAAATTAAAAGACTGCCAGATGATGGTGGATACAGCAGAGCAGATGGGCAAAAAACTTATGATTGGTCAGAATCAGCGATTTGCCAAAGCTCATGCAGAAGCAAAAAAACTCATTGAGCGTGGTGATATTGGAAGCGTTCTTACTTTCAAAACAACATTCGGACATGGTGGTCCGGAAACCTGGAGTGTAGATGCCGGACCGCAGAACTGGTTCTTTGATAAGAAGAGAGCTGCAATGGGAGCAATGGCAGACCTTGGAGTACATAAGACAGACCTGATCCAATACCTGCTTAATGATACAGTAGAGGAAACAACTGCAAAAGTTACGACGCTGGATAAGAAAGACAGTAACGGAAATCTGATCGGTGTAGATGACAACGCTATCTGCATTTATAAAATGAAGAGTGGAATCATTGGAACGATGACAGCCAGCTGGACTTATTATGGAGAGGAAGACAATTCCACGATCATCTATGGAACAGAAGGAATGCTCAAGATCTATCATGATCCGAAATATTGTATCGAACTGATCCGCAAAGACGGTGGAAAAGTGTTCTACGATATCGACCAGATTCAGACAAATGATAATCAGACAAAGTCTGGAATCATTGATGCATTTGTAGAATCTGTAGAAAATGACACAGAACCTGCTGTTCCGGGAAAAAGTGTACTCAGCGCCATGAAGGCAATTTTCGGAAGCCTGAAATCAAGCGAACTTGGAAGAACTGTTCGTGTGGATGAGGAGGAATTAGAGTGAAGATAGGGTTAGTCAGTGCAATACTGGAAAATTATGATTTCAAAAAAATGATCGATACGGTTTCAGAGATCGGCTATGAATGTGTAGAAGTAGCCTGCTGGCCGAATGCAAAAGCAGAAAGACGCTATGCAGGTGTCTGCCACATTGATGTATCTACACTGGATGATGCGAAAGCAGCCGAGATCCTCTCCTATTGCAAGAGCAAAAACGTTGAGATTTCTTCTCTTGCATTTTATCCGAACACCATGGATGGAAATCTGGAAAAAAGAGCTGCGAACATAGAACATCTGTACAAAGTGATCGATGCAAGTCAGAAACTCGGAATTAATCTGGTAACAACATTTATCGGTCGTGACCAGACAAAGACCGTAGAAGAAAACCTGGAACTGGTAAAAGAGATCTGGATTCCAATTGTGCGTTATGCAGAAGAAAAGAAAGTACGCATTGCGATTGAAAACTGTCCGATGCTTTTTGACGGAGATCAGTGGCCGGGCGGACAGAACCTGATGACAACACCGGTGATCTGGAGAAAAGTATTTGAGATTCTTGGCAGTGATTATATCGGAATCAATTATGATCCGTCTCATTTTGTATGGCAGATGATTGATTACATTCAGCCGCTTTATGAGTTTAAAGATAAGATCTTCCATGTACATTATAAAGATATCAAACTTTTCAGAGAAAAACTGAAAGAATGCGGTACGATGGCATATCCGCTTCAGTATATGAAACCGAAGCTTCCAGGCCTGGGAGATGTGGATTGGGGGAAATATGTATCTGCATTGACCGATATCGGTTACAAAGGATATACCTGTATTGAAGTAGAAGATAAAGCATTCGAGGATTCAGAAGAGAGAATTCTGGACAGCTTAAGACTTTCTCTCAGATACATGAGACAGTTTGTAATCTGAGAAAACAGAAAATATCAGAGAAAGAAATAACGCGGCAGAGAGACCGCTTATTAAAACTTAAATTCAAAAAAGGAGGAAATGAATTATGAAGAAAACAGTAGTTTGCATGCTGATCGCAGCTATGACAATGGGAAGTATGGTAACTCCTGTATTTGCAGACGGAGGAGATGCTACACATATTTATGTACTGACAGCACCGGAAGATCATGGCTGGACAGGTTCTGTAGCAACATTTGCAAAAGAAAAGATTGAAGAAGTAAATGGTGCCGGAACTTACAGCGCAGAACTGATCACATCTGCAGATGCAGCAGAACAGATCGTTAACATCGAAGATATTATTGCAGCAGGCGAAGACAATATCGCAGTTGTTATTCAGCCGATCGATGACACTGTTCAATCTGCAATCCAGCAGCTGGTTGATGCTGAGATTCCATACGTGGCATTTGACCGAATCATTGAAGGTGTAGCTGACAGTGCAGTATCCAATGTAAAAGGTGACAACGAAGGTATCGGTGCAGCATGTGCAGCTTACTATACAGAACAGGGACTGAAACCTGGTGATGCAGTTTATGTATACGAAGGAGATACTTCTTCTGTAACAACTCTCCGTGACGGTGGATTTACAAAATACCTTACAGGAGAAATGGAATATGATGGAAAAACAATCGCAGACGATGCAAAATGGTCAGAAGATGATCTGAAATCCATTACATATTCAGGTGCTATGAACTGGAGCCGTTCTGATACAAAAACATCTTTCGAATCTCTGCTCGGTGATGCATCAAATGCAGATATCAAATGGTTCTACGCAGAAGATGATGAACTTGCAATGGGTATCCTTGAAGCTCTTCAGGGTGGCGGAATTGACGATGCAACAAAAGAAAAATTCCTCGGAAACACACCATATCTGACAGGCTGCGGCGGACTGGACGAACTTTATGCAGTACTTCGTGGTGAATCCTTCACAGATATCGCAGACAAGTTTGGCGGTATTGTATCTGTAACTTACAGCCCGGCAATGATCCAGACAGCAATCCAGGATATGGTTGATTATCTGGATGGAAACGATGTAGAGCAAGATCACGTGATTGCTTGTGAGATCGTTAATAAGGACAATGTAAAAGATTATCCTTCTTTCTGAGATTGAACAGGAAACATATAAAAGCATACTAAATACGGTAAAGGGAACTTTTTATAAAGTTCCCTTTAGCCGATAGAGGGATAAGGTGCATCAGCCGGAAAAATCAGACAGGGAGGCGAGAATTATGAGTTTGCTGCAGATGAGAGACATCTGTAAGTCCTTCAGCGGAGTTCCTGTACTGAAAAACGTACAGCTTACAGTAGAAAAGGGAGAAGTACATGCGCTTCTCGGTGAAAATGGTGCCGGTAAGTCAACACTTATGAATGTGCTGACCGGTGTATTTCCGCGTGATAAAGGTGAAATTGAATTTGATGGAAATAAATTAAAAAATATTACGATCAGGCAGTCCGAGAATATGGGAATTGCTTTTGTACATCAGGAATTAAATTTGTTTAATGATCTGAAAGTTTATGAAAATATTTTCCTTCAGAAAGAATATACAACAAAACTGGGTCGGCTGGATAAGAAAAAGATGATTCAGGAGGCGGAGAGACTGTTTCAGGAGTTGGGTGTGGACATAGATCCGACATTGCAGGTCTCAAAATTAAAAACAAGTCAGAAACAGCTGCTTGAGATATCAAAAGCATTATTTTTTAAAGCAAAGCTTCTGATTCTGGATGAGCCGACAACATCATTAAATAATGATGAGGTGGCACATCTGTTTGAAATCGTGAATAAATTGAAGGCTGAGGGCAAGTCCTTCATCTTCATCTCTCATAAAATGCCGGAGATCTTCCGGCTGTCCGACCGATATACGGTATTTCGAAACGGAGAATTTATCGGAAGCGGAAATATAAAAGATACGACACCGGAAGAAGTTACCCGGATGATGGTTGGTGAGAAATATTCCGATCAGGATGTGTATGAAGAGAGAAAATTGGGTGATACCATTCTGGAACTGAAAAATTTCAGTGGGGAAGGATTTCATGATATCAACCTTACTGTCAAAAAGGGCAGTATTGTAGGCCTGACCGGACTTCAGGGAGCCGGGAGCAGTGAGCTGATGCAGTGTATGTTTGGTGTTACCAGGGCATATGGTGGAGAGATGCGTGTTGAGGGAGATATCATGCACGATCATACGATCCACAAAGCCATGAAGGACCGCATTGCAATGCTGGCATCCAACAGAAAAGAAAATTCTGTGATTCCGGACATGAGTATTCTGGAAAATATGTATCTGTCAGAGCATACACTTTCTGCATGGAAAGCAGCTATCTCTAAAAAGAAAGAAGTCGAAAGATATAAGAAATACAAGGAGATGCTGAATATTAAGGCAAATTCCTGCGAAGATCTTATCACTTCTCTGAGTGGTGGAAATCAGCAGAAAGTATTTCTTGCGCGCTGGCTGAATACAGATGCCGAAATTCTCCTTCTGGACAACCCGACACAGGGAATCGATGTAGGAGCAAAAGCAGAAATCTACAAACTGATTCTGGAACTTGCCAAACAGGGAAAGACAATTTTGATCAATACACTGGAAATACCAGAGATCCAGAAAGTTGCCGATTACTGTGCAGTATTTTATAACGGAGAAATCATCAAGGTCCTGGAACATGAGGAAATTGATGAGATGACAGTTATGATGTATTCAACAAATGCGGCACAGGCAGAGGAGGGAAAATAAGATGAGTAAAAAGAATACAACAGTTCCTGGACGTATCGCAGGATTTCTGGGAGAAAATAGTTATATCATTGTTTTTGTGGCGATTTTTATCGTATATGCACTGACAACAAACGGACTGACCTGGAGCGGTATGATGAATGTATTTCGTCATTCTGCTGTGATCGGTATCATTGGACTGGGGATGGGACTGATCTGCATCACTGGTGAGATTGACCTTTCTGTAGGCTCCATGCTGGCGCTGGATGGTGGATTTTCCGTTATTATTTTCAATATGACAAACAGCATTATTCTTACATTTTTATTTGCAGTTCTGTTTGGTGCATTTTGCGGACTGATCAATGGTGTGATGGTAGGATGGATCCAGATGCCTGCATTTATCGTTACACTTGCAACGATGCTGATCTATCGTTCTTTTTCACAGTATTTCTGCCAGCATGTAGATAAAGCGTTGATTGGCGGTGGAAGTTCGGTTTATAAAATGGCAAACAGCCAGTCTTCTTATCAGACACTGTATAATTTTGGTAATGGAAAAGTATCTACGATTCCGATCGTTGGCCTGATTCTTATTATTATGACACTTGTTTTTGTATATATCACAACAAGTACAAAATACGGTAAAAAAGTATATGCAGTAGGAAGTAACATGAAAGGTGCACAGATGGCAGGAATCAATACCGCAGCTGTGAAAATTTCAGTATTTGTGATCGCGGGTGCACTCGTTGGAATTGGTGCGTTTCTCTGGATTGCAATGAATGCTTCCGCTGACCCGGCAACAACTGGAAACAGTTACGAAATGTATGCAATCGCGGCAGCAGTACTTGGCGGGATCAGCATGTCAGGCGGTAAAGGAAAATGCCTTGGAATTCTGTTTGGTGCAATGTCCTATACAATTATCGACAAGATTATTGTGTCCCTTAAGATGGACTCTCTTATCAACAATGCAATCAAAGGAATCATCTTACTGCTTGTTATTATGGTACAGATCATAGGACCGCAGATCAAACAGAAATTCAAAAAGGCTGAATAAAATACTGGAACATAAATATCTCTGTTAAACAGGCAGGAAATGCTTTATAATAAAAATATAAAACCTGAAAAAGAGAGAAAGTATGAAGAAGATAACTGTTTCATTAATTGCTGAGAAAGCACAGGTCTCTCCGGCAACTGTATCAAGAGTATTGAATCACAGAGAACTGGTCAAAGAGCCGACGATACGGCGGGTTGAGGAAGCCATGAGAACACTGGGATGTCAGATGGAGAATACGGTAACTGTCTCAAAAGAAACGCAGCCGCTGATCATTTTGAATATTCCCGGAATCGAGAATGTTTTTTATCAGGAAATCATTCGTGGCGCCAGAGTCTCTGCAAAAGCGCATGGATGCCATCTGCTCATTCATGAATCACATCTGAATAAAGGCAATATGCTGGATTTCTGTAATCTTTTGCGAAGAGTGGATGCAGCAGGTGTAATACTTCTGAACCGGATTTCAGAAGATTCTCTGAATCAGATCCGTGCGATCGCACCATTGGTGCAGTGCTGTGAATATAATGAACATGCAGATTATCCGTATGTCAGTATTGATGACGTGCGTGCTGCGGAAAATGCCACAGAATATCTGATTGCGAATGGTGGGAATAAGGTAGCACTGATCAATGGACCGGGGAACTTTAAGTATGCCAGGAGACGTCAGGAAGGATTTATGAATGCACTGCAGAAAGCAGAGATCATGGTACCGAAGCAGTGGATCGTTCAGCTTCCGGAGGTAAACTATGAGATGGCATATGCGGCGGTTTGCAGACTGCTGAATTCTGACAGCAGACCAAATGCATTTTTTACCATATCCGATGTCTTTGCGGCGGCAGTGATCCGGGCGGCGAAGCGTTTTCACCTTCACGTACCGCGGGACATTCTGGTGGTCGGTTTTGATAACATTGAGTTATCTTCTATGACATCGCCTTCGATCACAACTGTCAATCAGCCGAAATTCCAGATGGGATATACTGCCTGTGAAATGCTTCTGGAGTTGATTGAAAATCCTCAGGAAGAGATGAAGTCGCTTCTGCTTGATACAGAACTGGTGATCAGAGAATCAACATGAAAGAAAAAATATAGAAAATATAGCCGGAAATTAAGAAAATCCTGGAGCAGGTCTTATGGCCCGTTCCAGGATTTCACTGAATATGTGTGCAATACTAAGGTATCACAAATGTTTCTTATATGCAGTAGCACATATTATAGAAATATTGCACATTTTTTAGAAGTTTAAGATTACATCCCATCCTTCAGCACATCATAGTCTCTCAACACTTTCTCAATCACAGTTCCCTTGATGAAGTGAAGCAGAGGTTTCTTAATGATACCAGCTCCAGGGAAATCAATTTCCAATGGTGATTTGCCGTCCATCAGCTTCACACTGCTGCTTAAGAGTTCACGGATATCATAAACACTTCCCCATACTTCCGGTACACCGCGGTCAACACCGAGAAGTCCGTAAACAGCTTCCATAGCGGTTCTGACAGAGTATTCTGTGGTGAATACAGTGTCACGAGGTGTATCTGCGAACTGTCCAAGGAATGCAAAGTTTACACAGCCATCCGGGATAACGTCCGGGCGGTCACCTTTTGTTCTTGGCATGAAGAATGCGGTGATATACGGCATCATGGTCGGTACGCACACTGCACTGTGTTCAGCAAGCTCATCAATCTGGTCTTCTGGAACACCAAGATGATACAGCCACTCTGCGGTGATCTCTTTACCGGTACAATCCTTCATAGGTTTCTTGATATAGTCTCCAGGTACGTCTGTGAACAGACCATAAACCCATACGCAGACTTTGTCTTTGTCCTGATCCTTGAACTGTCCCTGACGGTTGATGGTCCAGCTTAAGAGCCACTTGGAATCCTGGCAGCTTACGATACCGCCTGTGACAACTTTGCCTGTACGTGGATCACGTTTACAGATATCAGTGATATATGGAATGATCTTGTCATCCAGAGTTGTAACAGTTGCAGATTCCCAGTTGGTTTTGCTGACATCGGAGCAGAACTTTTCCGGATGTCCGAAGGACGGATCCTGGGCTGCGATATTTTTCCAGAGGGACCAGCAGCCGCTTGTACGAACCTCAGCGTCACCATTCGGGGCATGGTTCTGATCACCGTAGATTGTACCTTCTGTACAGCTTCCGTTAGTAACAAAGACAAGGTCATTTTCAGTAAGAACGATGCCTTTTTCTACGCCGTTAACTTTGCATTCGATTGCAGATGCAATTTTTTTGCCATCTTTGAAATCGAAGATAACATTAGTAACTTCTGTGTTAAACTGGAAGTCAACACCGGCCGCTTCCAGATATTTCTGCATTGGAAGGATCAGCGATTCATACTGATTGTATTTTGTAAATTTAAGAGCACTGAAATCCGGAAGTCCGGCAATATGGTGGATGAAACGCTGGAAATAGAGCTTCATCTCAAGTGCGCTGTGCCAGTTTTCAAATGCAAACATAGTTCTCCAGTACAGCCAGAAGGTGGAATCAAATACTTCTTCATCGAAAACATCTTCGATTGTCTTATCGTAGAGGTCTTCATCCTTTGTCATGAAGAGTTTCATGATTTCCATGCAACCCTTCTGGCTGAGGTTGAACTTGCCGTCTGTATGAGCGTCTTCTCCGCGATTTACAGTTGCACGGCAAAGGGAATAATTCGGATCATGTTTGTTCAGCCAGTAGTATTCATCAAGAACGGAAACACCAGGTGTTTCAATAGAAGGAATGCTGCGGAACAGATCCCAGAGGCATTCGAAATGGTTTTCCATTTCACGGCCGCCTCTCATGACATAACCACGAGTCGGATCAAAGATACCATCACAGGCACCACCGGCAATGTCCATGGCTTCCAGAATGTGGATGTGGGAGCCTGGCATCTGTGCGTCTCGAACGAGGAAGCAGGCTGCTGCGAGAGAAGCGAGACCACTTCCTACGATGTATGCGTGTTTTTCATCGACACCTTCTGGCTTTTCCGGACGGGCGAATGCTTCGTAGTTTCCGTTTGTATAATAAATACCTTTGCTGTTTTTTTCATATTTGCCGCGTTCTGTATTGCGGTAATCATTTTTGACTGCTTCGGCTTTTGCTGCTTTAGTAGCCTTTGTTTCCTTGTTTTCCTGAGAATTTTTAGCGAGCATTGCGGCTGCTCCTGCACCTGCTGCAAGTGCAACACCGAGTTTTAATCCTTTTTTAGACATATAAAAAACCACCTTTCATTTATTTGTGATGATGTGTGTTCTTGTGTTTCTGTCCTTATAGTATTACCATTTACAGCTCGCTTCAATTGACAAAAAATGTGTTATGAGTAAAAACTTATCATTCGCCGTGCTTTGTAAAGTTGCGGATAGAATTTGTGATGTTTCCGTGGAGTGTGATACACATATTTTCACAGACGGAATTATAGTCAGCCTTCATTCCCTGGCGGATCCAGTCAAGCATGATACCAACAAAACTGTATTTATAAAAATCTGCGATAAAGTCTTTTTGCTCTTTTGTAAGAGAGGTATCTTTGGATTGTTCTTCAACGACTCCCATGATGAGATCATGTGTCAGATGGAAGAGGTAATTTTCAGTCTGCTCACGGCTGATGGAATTATAAGCATTCATAATAAAAGGTTTGTTTTCGTATACTGATTCAAAAATCTGCAGAAGACCTTCCTGCCATGTTGCATAGGTCTTCTTTCCCTGAAGAGCTTTTCGTGATTCTTCCAGACATGCCCATTCGACGAGATCATAGATGTCTTTAAAATGATAATAAAAAGCCATTCGACTGATACCACAGTCAGTAGTGAGATCATTGATAGTGATTTTTGTGAGTGGTTTTTTGAGAAGCATTTTTTTCAGAGATTCTTCAAGTGCATGCTTGGTGATGTTGGACATGGTGTGACCTCCTTTGCGGGTTGTTTTCGTTTATTATATGATGTTATGGAAGGAACATCAATAACTAGAATGGGCAGAATATTGACATAATTCTGATATCGTGGGAAACTGGTAAGAAACATATCCAAAATGCTGAGGAGGAAGATATAAAGAATGAAACTTAAAGAAGAGTGGATGCAGAAAACAATAGTAGTATGGCTGGGAGCACTTTTGTGCTGCCTGTTGTGGGGCTTCTGCAGACAATTATCCAGTATTTTTTCTTCTATATGGGACTTGCTCATACCAGTGGGGTCAAGGCTTCTATTATAGAAGCGGTTAATGTTTTTATTGCAATTCTGATCGCAGGACTGTTATTTCATCAGGAAAAAATTACATCCAGAAAAATTGTTGGCTGTATTCTGGGATTTGCCGGAATTGGTCTGCTGATATATCTGGCACTGGTCTCAGCCGTTGCATATTCTGTATGGGGAATTCTTCTGAAGTATAATCCGGTTTCGAGGTATATTGTCAACAGCGTAAAAAAATATTAAGAATTTATTCGAAATCTGTAAAAAACTGTTGACATTCGAATGCTGGTATAGTAAAATAACCCAATGTGACATAGTGCGATGACACTTTAGCCAAAGCCCCGGCAAGGGTGTTTTTTATCAGCGGTTTCGGACATTTCCGCAGTATATAGATTTGCACTGCTCACCAGGAATTTTATACAGAATATTACGGAATACCGTAATTACAAAAACTATCGTTGATAAATAACAGGAGGTAAAACCATGCAGACTTATATGGCTAATCCAGATAAAATCGAAAGAAAATGGTATGTAGTTGACGCTGAAGGCTGTACACTGGGCCGTCTGGCATCTGGTGTTGCTAGCGTATTAAGAGGAAAGAACAAACCTCAGTTTACACCACACGTTGATACAGGTGATTATGTAATCATCGTTAATGCTGACAAGATCAAAGTAACTGGTAAGAAAATGGACCAGAAGATTTACTATCATCACTCTGATTATGTTGGTGGAATGAAAGAAACAACATTAAAAGAAATGATGGCTAAGAAACCGGAGAAGGTTATCGAGCTGGCAGTTAAAGGTATGCTTCCAAAAGGACCTCTGGGAAGAACCATGTACAAGAAACTTTTCGTTTATGCCGGACCAGAGCACAAACATGAAGCTCAGAAACCGGAAACCTTAACATTTTAATAGGAGGTAGGAGACATTGGCTAGCGCAAAATTCTACGGAACAGGAAGAAGAAAAAAATCAATCGCAAGAGTTTACCTTACACCTGGTACAGGCAAAATCACAATCAATAAAAGAGATATCGACGAATACTTCGGATTAGAGACTCTGAAAGTTATCGTTCGTCAGCCACTGGCTGCAACAGAAACAGACGGCAAATTTGACGTTCTCGTTAACGTTAAAGGTGGCGGATACACAGGACAGGCTGGTGCTATCAGACATGGTGTAGCAAGAGCCCTTCTTGAAGCAGATGCTGAATACAGACCAGTTCTTAAAGCTGCTGGATTCCTTACACGTGATCCACGTATGAAAGAACGTAAGAAATACGGTCTCAAAGCAGCTCGTAGAGCACCTCAGTTCTCTAAACGATAATTTCAATCGAATACAGAAAACTATTAAAACCTCGGAAAGCCTTGATTTTCCGGGGTTTTTCTTATGCCTGAAATTTTAAAAATTTTCTAAAAAAGGGGTCGATTTTGAAGCGTAGCACACACGTAGCGCACAAGTAGCACACAAATTCGCTTGACAGATTTGGAAAAGCCTGCTAAAATGCGGACAATCTCATATTAGAGTTTTCTGTGGGGCTACCGGGAAAGATTTAGGGGCTAAAATCCAACCGGATCAGAGGACAAGAAAAAGGGTATCAGTAATATTGACACCCCTTGAGAACTATACTCATTTTTATTGAAAAGACCGTTACCAGAAGAAACCGTGTGAATGGTCTGTCATTAGTATACGTTTTTTTCTGTAACGTAGGTTTTATTTTAAATGGAAGCATTAAAAAGGGCAGCAGTACCGCCGCCCTCTGGTTCTACTATTCTCTAAGCTCATTATAAATATCAGCTATAAAGAGGTAAATGTATCTCAGAATCTTCTCTGAATGAATTTTGCTGAGCATTTTAGTTATTTCTTTTCTGTAGTCCATTATTAATACCCCCATTGCTCCTTGAATGAAATAATCACATTATATAAGAATTTCATAAACTTCTCACTCTGGATTCCGTCCAAAAGAGTTACAATTTCATTTTTGTAGTCCACATCATGCCTCCCGAGCTTCTGCTTTTTTCTCAGAATTTCTAACAATCAAATAATTTGAGAGATTAAGTGTTCTTTTAATATCATCTACATTGTTCATTATTAATGCGTTCCATATCAGAGAGAACCTTGCTTCATCTTCTTCAGACATTTTCTTGCGTGTCTCTTCCTTACTTCCCTGCAGAAGAATTTCCGCAGCTTCAAGGGTACGCTGTAAGAAATATCTATTTTTATTCGCTTCAACAACTTCTGCAATTGCTTTTCTGCAAGGACGCTGAGTTAATGTACAACGTTCCATCATTCTTCCTCCTCAGTCAATTTTTTCATATATGTATAAGCACATTTCAGAAGTTTTTCATCTTTTAATTTCAGCGTACACTCCACAATTCTCTGACGATACATATATCGATCTGCCAGTCCTGTGCATATATCAAGATTTTCCTGTTTATCCTGCAATTCTGCTTTCAGATTTTCAATTTCTTCCTGCTGATCTGCAATAATCTCAGATGCCAATGGCTGTTTTTCTGATGCTAAATTCATGTTTTATACTTCCTTTCTGTTGAAGAAGTATGCTATAATAGCCATACTCCTTTTATTGTTATGTGAGAGTTTCGATAAAGGGTAAAGTCCTGTAGTTGGTAGCTATGGGACTTTTTTAATTGCTACAATCAATAAAATCACATCCTTTCTTTAAATCTTGTTTATAGCTTCACGCAAGGACTCAAGCTCGTAATGAGTATATACGTTTTCGGTAACGCCTTGTCCTGCGTGTCCAACTATCTTTTTGATGATTCGTTCGTCAATGCCTGCTGCTGCCAGTAATGAAACGCAAGTATGACGTGTATCGTGTGGTCTATGTTTCATGCTCAGTTGCTCAATTAAAGGTTTCCAGTAGCTATCATAGTAATTGCGATATTCAAAAGGCTTGCCCTCTGGTGTACTTATGAGGTATTCACAATCATTCAGATTATACCAATGTTCAAAGAATGGCAGTACCTTGTCAGCGATAGGAACCCGGCGGACACCTGCTGCCGTCTTACTCTTTTTAATATCGAACCATTTTTCTTGTAAATTGACCTCTTCTTTTTTCAAGGCAAGTAGCTCACTGATGCGACAACCTGTGTAAATTAGAATAAGAATAACGTTACAATAACCGTTTGCATCTTTGTGCTTCCACAGCTTCTGTATCTCGGCGGTGCTAAATGGCATGCGATCACGCCGATCGGGATTGCCTGCCTTTTTAATGTTTAGATAAGAAACCTTGTTCATATCCGGCGGCACGATGTCGTGAATTACTGCATACTTAAAGATGGCATTCATTAAAATCTTGAATTTCTTCAAGGTTGGTTCGTTCTTGCCAGAACTGTCGGCGATGTACTGTAAATCATCCAATTTGATATCAACCATCCGTTTATTGGCTATTGGCTCGCATAATAAGAAAGCAGCTTTATAGCCTTTGACGTTAGAAGCGGAAACAGTAGGAAAATGTTCATCTGACCATCTATCATACGTTTCCTGTAACGTCACTTTTGTAGATTCTAAATCATAGGGAGATTTATTATAGTCTGCCAGTGCCGCCAGTGCATCTGCCTTAGTTTCATAGTAGCCGATTGTCTTTCTGATTTGCTTTGACTTATGAGTAACCGGGTCAATAGTCCATCTGTCTGTAACAATAGCTCTGTAGGGACATCTACGCTTACCAGAGAGTTTATAAACACTTCCGAAACCGTTAGGTAATTTCAAATAATATCACTCCTGTTCTTCTTTTTCGCGGTATAAATTACGTATTTCATACAATCTTCCCTCAATTTCTTTCAAAGAGACTGTGTCTAAAAATGTGTCAGATAAACAAAATGATATATAATCAGAGGGATGTGTTTCACTGCTTGCAAGATTTAACATATACTCATCTGGAAATATGGCTTCTTTTCCATCTAATATTATTTTTGTACCGTCTAATTTTACAAATCCACTGTCTGGATAAATCCATTTATTTTTTTCATTGTCATAGTATACCGGAACTTTATAT
>ERZ1026850.1207-NODE-1207-length-14045-cov-16.528806_pt1 | contig 14045 bp, 24 predicted proteins | sample MGYA00380155_ERZ1026850 | MGnify/ENA primary metagenome ERZ1026850 (study PRJEB33269, sample SAMEA4719791) | human gut metagenome | biome: human-associated habitat; feature: organic feature; material: feces | place: Cameroon | collected 2013-10 ... | reverse complement strand
GTTTCAGTTGTCGCGGCGGCAAAACCGGCTTCCGTGCTGAGATCGAATTCGATGGAAACATCTACTCCTTCAACTACGATAAGCCGCTGCATGGCGGTCAGAATGTCGCTGTGGCAAAAGTCACACTGAAGGATGGCAAGTTCTCTATTAAGGAGCTGCTGCCCAGTTCTACCAGTGCCCGTGAGATCTGGGGCGTGAATTCCAATCAGTTCGTACCTGTGTCTGTGGCGATGTACTCTCCGAACTACTGGGACGAACAGACTGGTAATGGCAATCGTCACTACTTCTTCATGCTCAAGGATTGTGTCAACCCTGAAAAGCCCAATGGCTTCTACAACGAATTTCTGAAGGCGGAACTGTTACAGCATAAGCGAGTATTTGAGGCTCTCGGTTCTCAGATGGCGGTACAGTCGGTAGATGACCAGCTGTCTGGCGTTGGCTTCTCTGAGACGAAGCACGATTCCTTCATTGTTAAGGTGCAGGGGGCTACTGAGCGTGTTCTGAAGGTGGTGATTTAATGGCTCGTTACAAAGTCGGGGATAAAGTCCGTCTGATTGATAATTTTGTGCAATACAAAGAGTATTATATGCGAGACCAGAAGAATAACCCCGGACCATCAGTAACAATTAAGTGGTCATTACAAGATAGGATGAAACTCGCTGGGAAGATCGTGACGATTTCTGAAGACAGATATTATTACCGAATCGAAGAAGATGGAACTTGTAAAAATTGGACTGATGATATGTTTGTCGGCACAGCAAAATGTCTTGTTTGTCGGTCGTTACTGTAATTTTGAAAGGAGAAATTATTATGGAAAAGAATCTGTTTGAAATCGCAACTCGTAATCGTTACCGTTTTACCTACAAGGGCGTCATGACTGTTGAGGATCTGTGGGCTCTGAGTGTCGAGGCACTGGATACGATTTTTAAGACCCTGAATCGTCAGAAGAAGACCGCAGACGAGGATTCCTTGCTGGCTGTTAAGAGCGCCGAAGATACCGAACTGGCAAACAAGATTGAGCTGGTCAAGTATATCGTGTCTGTTAAGTTGGCTGAGTCCGAGGCACGTGTGGATGCTGCCGAGAAGAAGGCGCAGCGCGATAAGATTATGAAGATTGTGGCAAAGAAGAAGGACAAGGAGCTGGAAGATATGAATGTCGAGCAGCTGATGAAGAAGCTGGAAGAGCTGAACTGAGAAGGGAAGTATCAAAATGAAAGTTGTTGAAAGTGCAAGCAATCTGTTCCTATATGGCGACGATATGAAGGCATATGACAAAATCCCGGCGGGTACCTATGATATCCACTGTTCTGAGATGACCGGTTTCTATCTGTCCCGCCGCCCCGATATGGTCATCAACGAAAAGGTGTATGGTGTTCAGAGTGGCAAGGTTGCCAAAGTGCTGAATTCGTTCAAAGCGTTCAACCGCAACTTGGGTGTCATCCTCAGTGGCAACAAAGGCATCGGCAAATCTCTGACCGCTAAGATGATTGCAATTGAAGCCATTAAGCAGGGCTATCCTGTCATTCTGGCTAACCGCTATATCGGCGGTATCGCCAATTTCATCGAATCCATCAATCAGGAAGTTATGATCCTGTTTGACGAGTTTGATAAGACCTTCAAGTCCCGGGACAATGAAAATCCGCAGGATACGATGCTGAGTCTGTTCGATGGTACCAGCGCGGGCAAAAAGCTCTTCGTTGTCACCTGTAACCAGCTCAATGGCCTGAACGATTATCTGGTCAACCGTCCCGGCCGCTTCCATTATCACTTCCGCTTCGATTACCCGGGCGCTGACGAGGTCGAAACCTATCTCAAAGATAAGCTCGAAGAAAAGTATTACGATCAGATCCCAGCTGTGGTCGATTTTTCTGGCAAGATCGATCTGAACTACGACTGCCTGCGGTCTATTGCCTTTGAATTGAATCTGGGCACTCCATTCGCAGAGGCCATCAAGGATCTGAACATCATCAATATGAACGAGACCAGTTACAAGATCACTGTTCTATTCAAGGATGGTTACCGTACATCCTGCACCAAGCGTTTTGATATGTTCAATGGTGCACAGCGTATCTATTTTGAGATCAAGCTGAAGGATGGCTTCTGGCCTGATTGCTACATCAACACCGAGGATATCCAGTATAACCCCGCCAACGGCGAGCAGTTCATTGATGGCAAGAAGGTTGATGTGGTCAATCCGTATTCCAAGAACGTAGAGGATGAAAAAGATCGCTATGAAGCCTTTGAAAAGGATAATGGCGTGGCAAAGGTCATCATTTCTCGTGCTCGTGAAAGAGACATTCACTACATGGTTTAAGGAGGCTCAATATGGTCAAAGCAAATCATTACGAAATCAGTTCTTTCCCTGATGGCACTCCGCTGATCAAGAAGGATCTGACGATCAATTATCTCAATGTGATCAGCATTGTCTGGACATTTGAATCCATGGCCGAACTTCCCACGGTCATTATGATCGCAAAGGACGCAAAGGATAACGGTGCAGAAGTCGAGCTGTTTATGCCGTATATTCCGAACGCCCGTATGGATCGTGTTCATAGTGACGAGGATGTGTTCACCCTCAAGTGGTTCGCTGATGAGATCAATCGATGCGGATTCAGCTGCGTTAGTGTGTTTGACCCTCACAGTGATGTGGCTCCGGCATTGATCGATCGGTGCGAAGTACATACTCCGATTCGTGAGATCTGTCAGGTAATCGAGGAGAGCAAGCCGGATGTGATCTACTTCCCAGATGCCGGTGCAATGAAGCGTTATGAGGAAACTGTTCACTGGGCACTGGATCGAGTAAAGTGCAGTGCCTATATTATCCATGGCGATAAAAAGCGCGATTGGGCGACTGGTAAGATTCTTGGTCTGGATATCGTCGGCGAAATGAAGCCTGGCGAAAAGGTCCTGATGATCGACGACATTTGTTCTTACGGTGGCACCATGTTCTATTCGGCCAAGAAGCTCAAGGAGCTCGGTGCTGGCGATATCGATATGTATGTCAGCCACTGTGAAAACAGCATCCTGGACCCGGAGCGCGGCCATCTGTTCGACGACCCGAATCTGATTCATACCGTTTTCACGACCAACAGTATCTTCACTGGCCATCACGAGAAGATTCATGTATTGGAACCCCGTTGGGACAAGGACTGATATGGATATTTGGGAACTAGATATCTCGTTTTATACCGATGGAGATTTTGGTTGGAATTTTGCCCCAATCGATATGAAGTGTGATCATTATCGAGAATCATATTCGCTGCATATTTATCGTGAAATCAATGAAAATCAAACTGAAGCATGTGTAAAAGATGAATTCTATTCAATCTTAGATTTCCTAATCGATAATGTCCATGGAAAGGACTATGCAGTTAAGTATGTAAAGGATTCTATCTATGATGCTTTCTGTGATGTTGGAGAGCGCAATTATCATAAAGAATTATCCGGGAATTATGATGGATCACATATTGATTTTAAAATTCATTCACCAAAGGATAGGCGCACTTTTAAAATCGAATGTACGGCTGATGAACTTGAAAAGATTCAAGACAGGTATCTTGGAGATTGTCATGAGATGGTAAAGAAACTTCTGGAGGACTGATATGCGGACATTTAAGGAAGTTGAAGTAGGAAGCCGATTCTTTGATTCATCGGACTACTATGCGACTTTGTATATCAAAATACCTCCTATTAAGGACAATTTTGGATTTGAATTCAATGCGCTATATGACGTGTATGTTGATGAAGCCCATCCGAATGTAAAACGTCCGGCATTTTTCAGACCAGACGATCCAGTAAAGTAAAGGAGAGAATTTAAAATGATCAATATTAACCCTATGCTGCTGTGTGATTTCTACAAAACGACTCATAGCAAGCAGTTTCCGGCTGGCACTACCAAGCTAGTCAGTTACTTCACTCCTCGTATGAGTCGGCTGGATGGCGTGGATGAAGTCGTCGTGTTCGGCATTCAGGCATTCTGTAAGGATTATCTGGTGCAGTATTTCAATGACAACTTCTTTGATGAACCAAAGTGTATTGTAGTTCCTCAGTATAAGCGATATCTGGATGCGACCATTGGCAAGGATGCTTACGATCTGAGCAAGATTGCAGCGCTACATGATCTGGGATATCTTCCTGTTGAAATCAAGGCGCTGCCAGAAGGTACTCGTTGCCCCATCCATGTGCCGTTCCTTGAGATGAGCAATACGCATCCTGATTTCGCATGGGTTCCGCAGTTCCTCGAATCCTTTATGAGCTCTGAGCTGTGGCATCCGATGATTTCTGCAACGGTCGGAACTCTGTATCGCGATATCGTGGACAAGTATTACGATGAAACCGTGGAGGATGGCGTGCCGCATGCTCGTGCTCTGGGTGATTTCAGCTTCCGTGGTCAGGAGTGTATGCAGTCGGCAGTTAAATCAAGCGCCGGTTGGTGTCTGAGTTTTCTGAATACGGCTACTGTCCCTGCGATTCCGTATCTGGAAGAAATGTATCGCTGCAATTGTGAAGAAGAGCCCGTTGCGTTTGGTGCTGTTAGTACCGAGCATAGTGTGATGTGTTCTAACTTCGCTGTCGATGGCGATGAGATCACTTTCATCCGCCGGGCACTGACTGAGTTATATCCCAATATGAGCTTCAGCATGGTATCTGATTCCTACGACTATTGGAATCTGGTCGATAATATCCTGCCGCAGCTCAAAGATGAGATCATGGCGCACAATGGCACGCTACTGATTCGTGGCGATTCTGGCAACCCGGTCGAAATCGTTACGCAGACCGTCTATCATCTATGGGACATCTTCGGTGGCACGGTCAATAGCAAGGGTTATAAGGTGCTCGACCCTCATGTGAAGGCTCTGTATGGCGACTCTATCACTGTGCAGCGCTGTGAAAAGATTTATGCCGAACTCAAAGCACACGGTTTTGCCTGCAACAATGTCAGTCTCGGCGTTGGTTCTTTCTCCATGCAGTGCATCGAGCAGAATGGTCAGTTGAAGCCGTTCACCCGTGATACGTTTGGTATGGCAGTCAAGGCAACTTATGGTGTGGTCAATGGCAAGGAGATTCAGATCTTCAAGGACCCCAAGACCGACACTGATCACTTTAAGAAGAGTCTGAAGGGTATGTGTTATGTCACTAAGGATGATTCTGGAAAGCTGGTTTGTACTGATGGCCTGATGGATCACGCTGCTCATTCGGATGGCAATCTGTTGCAGCCTGTATTCCGTAATGGTGCGATGGTCAAGGAATACAGTTTGAAGGAAGTCCGCGACCGACTGTGGAAGGGAAAGTTCTGATGAGTGTTGTAATCAAAGAAGGCAATGTGTTTGATTCTGACGCAGAAATTATTTGCCATCAAGTGAATTGTCAAGGTGTCATGGGATCAGGCGTTGCCAAAGAAGTCCGTGAGAGATTTCCAAATGTGTATGAGCAATATTGCGAATTATGCGAGCTTCACAAGAACTACACCGCTGGGCTGCTTGGCACGGCTCAGATCGTTCCTGTATATGGTGGCCGCAAACAACTCTATATCGCTAATTGCTTTGGCCAAGATAAATACGGTTACAACGGGGCACAGTACACTTCAGTTGGCGCTCTGATGGAAGCTCTAATTTATGTTGCAGAGCAGGCAAGACAGTTTAGTTGGAAGGTCGCTATGCCATATAAGATTGGTTGCTGTCGTGGTGGGGCTGATTGGGATACGGTTAAGAAAATTATCGATACTACATTTCAAGGTGTCGACGTAGAACTATGGAAACTGGAGGGCAAATAATATGCGCAAATATGAATTTGATGCAGCAAAGACAAAGAATGAGATCATCGTGTGGATTCGAAACTATTTCCGCAAGAATGGTCCTGATTGCAATGCTGTGGTTGGTATTTCTGGCGGCAAGGATTCCAGTATCGTGGCTGCTCTGTGCTGCGAGGCACTGGGTAATGGTCGTGTTATCGGTGTTCTGATGCCGCAGGGGGTGCAGGACGACATCGATGTAGCGCGGGATCTGGTCAAGCATCTGGGCATCAAGTCGTTCGAGATCAATATTGCAGAGACTGTGAACACACTGCTGGCCAAGGGACGAATTGCCGGTCTGTGTGATTCCAAGCAGGCTCGCGTGAATCTGCCGGCGCGAATCCGTATGGCGACCTTGTTCATGGTGTCTCAGAGTATGAATGGGCGAGTGAGCAATAATTCGAACTACAGTGAGCGGTATACTGGGTATGGAAGTGTTTTTGGTGACACTGTTGGTCAATTTAGTCCGTTGGGCGATTTAACAGTAACCGAAGTTAAGGCGGTTGGAGCTGCGCTTGGCTTGCCTGATAAGTTTATTAACAAGATTCCGCAGGATGGATTGAGCGGCAAAACAGATGAAGACAATCTTGGATTTACATACGAATTCCTTGATAAATATATTCGCACTGGAGACTTTGGCGGAGATACAGAAACAGCAGCAAAAATTGATAAGCTCCATAACGTGAATATGTTCAAGACGCTTCCAATGCCTACCTTTATGAGAAATTGGGTCAATTAAATTGTAAAATTTACAATGGAAAGTGAGTGATTTATGAATAGAGAAGATTTAACAGGTCGAAAATTTGGGAGGTTAACAGTTATTGGACCTGCAGAAGATCGAATAACACCATCAGGTCAACGCAAACCACATTGGGTTTGTAAATGTGATTGTGGAAGTGAGGTTATTGTTGCTGGTACGCATTTGAAATCTGGCCATACACAATCATGTGGTTGCTTAGAGGACGAAAATAGAAGAAAAGCAAAATTTATCGACATTACAGGCCAACGATTCGGAAGGCTTGTAGCGTTATGTCCGGTTAGATATAAACAAAAGCATACGAAATGGACATGTGAATGTGATTGTGGAAAGTATGCCTATGTGGATATTTCTAATTTGCTTGGTGGTAAAACACTATCTTGTGGGTGTTTGGTGTCTAAAGCAGAGTATACTTTGCAACAATATTTAGCGAAAAATCATATTTTATATATTCAACAATATAAATTTTCGGATTGTATAGATACAAGATCGTTGCCTTTTGATTTTGCGATATTTCACCATGAAAGCAAAAAATTATTGTTCCTTATAGAGCTACAAGGAGAACAACATTATTATCCATTTACATTTAATGGTGAATCTCAAGAACAAAAACAAAAGAATCTTGAAGAGCGAAAACGGTTGGATAAAATAAAATCCGATTATTGCGAAGAACATAAAATTCCAATCCTTTATATTAAATACACTCATTTTAATCGTATCGAAGAAATATTTCAAAAATTCTACCAACAAATGCTCAATGAAGAATGTGTTGATAAATACGAATACCATGAAAAAGAAATGCGTGTTCATAAACATAAACGATATCTGGCAAAAGTCTGCCAAATAGATGTGAATTCTAAAAAAATTGTTGCGCGGTATGACACGATAAAAGAAGCTGCTGTAGCCGTAAATGGAAGTGATGGAGCAATTTCTGAGTGCTGTAACCGGAAAGCTTATATGGCAAAAGGATACGCTTGGGCTTATGACGAGGACGGACTTAACGTTAACGATATTGTAGCATTTGCGAGAAGCAAAGAAGAGCATATCGGCGGAAAGCGAAAGGTACTCCAATATGATAAAGCTGGAAATTTAATTAAAGAATGGGGTAGTATGACGGATGCTGCGAACTATTACAACATCAAACACTCGAATATTTATAACTGCTGTAAAGGAAAACAAAAATCAGCAGGTGGATATATTTGGAAATACAATTAAGGGAGAGTTTTTATGGAAAAGGAAAAAGTTGATATTTTGATTGTTGTTGATATGCAGAACGATTTCGTAACCGGCGCTCTTGGCACTCCAGAAGCTCAGGCTATTGTGCCGAAGGTCGTTGAAAAAATCAAGAATTGGAAGGGCGAAATTCTGTATACGCAGGATACGCATTATGATAACTACCTCGAAACTCAGGAAGGCAAACATCTTCCTGTAAAACATTGCATTGAACATACGAGGGGCTGGTTGTTTGTTGATGAAATCGAATATGATCTTTTACCAAAAGATTCACAAGCAAAAATTTACGAAAAGAGAACTTTCGGTTCGAAATTGCTGATGGAAGATTTGTGCGACTCTCATTTCTCTACAATTGGAGAAATGGCAAATTTTGAGATCAATTCTATCACTCTGGTCGGCCTCTGTACGGATATTTGTGTCATTTCGAATGCGCTTCTGCTTAAGGCAGCACTACCCGAGGTTCCTATCATTGTGGACGCAGCTTGCTGTGCTGGTGTCACTCCTGAGTCTCATAAGAACGCACTGGCCGCAATGAAGATGTGTCAGATTGAGATTGTCAATGAGGAATAAAAATGCACTACGTTAATGGAGATATTATTTTGAGTGCTGATGGAGCGGAACGGCTCCAGTATCTTTTAAGGCATCCAGATGTAGAAAACACGCAAAAGAAGTTGAAGGAATGTGTCGACTCTCTCGCCGAAATGAACTATCAGGAGTATGAGGACGGAACCGCCTCTATTGATATTGATATTGATATTGAGGTGTAATCAATGGAAGAAATTATGATTTTCGGTTAATTTACAGCGAATGCCAGGTGATTAGCGGTACTGGGGCAGACATAACCGCCGCCAGAATAAAATTGTAAAGGAGCTTCGACTATGTGGACTCTTATTCAGACCGAATCCCATGGCGGATATAACAGAATTGGATATATTGATGGGCGTAATCCAGAATATGGAACGGTGATGGCAATGTATCGTATCAACAATTATGGCGAACTCGACTTCTATTATCAGTATGAGATGGATGATGATGTTGTGGCGAGTTTTGAGTACTGGGCCAAAAGAGTTATTGGTGAACTCCGAACTAAAAAAGATACAGTCACGAAATGTACGGATTGTGGTTATCTTGGAGATAAATACAGTTTTTCACTTCCCAATGACAAGATTGATGTTGATGATAAAAATCCGTTTCTAAAGCATTATTATTGCTGTTGCGGAGATTCTGAAAGATACGAGAAAGACGTTACGAACGAAATCGTATCTGACTGTGACTGTTTTGAGGGGATTTGATTATGTTTGTAATTGATGAAACGACTCCAAAGATTGCAATTCCTGACGGATATCTCGTATGTGTTCATACGGGTGGTATTGATGAATATCCCGGTTTTGGTATTTTCTTTTCAAAAGACGGTAAATATGCAAGCTGGGACGATTTAGTATCAATAACTGAATATAATTCAACATTTAAAAATATCCAAACGGTTGGCTTTCGGCAGGGGCAGGAAAACTATGTAGCCGCAATTCGTTTTGAAGATGGAAATATTATTGAAGAATGAGGTGGAGTAAAATGAATAATACAAAAATAACAAGAATTGAAACACCGGTTGGAACTCTTCGCGTCGAAGCAGGAGAAACGAATTATTCGTATTATGTTTCGGTTTCGCTTGAACAAGATAATGGCGACATTGTAGATCTTACGGATAGCGAAATTGTTAAAGAAGACAATCATGCTGAAATCACTGTATGGGCAGATCCCACTACAGACGAATGGACGAAGCAGTATTTTATTTCAGAGAATGTTTTGAAAGGGAGTGCAATATAAAGTGAACGCGGAAAACATCAAGAACGAAGCATATCAGCTGATTGATAAATACTTCATGCCAACTAAAGCAATTATCGTAAAGGACTTTCTTAATACATACGGATTCTGGGACGCTCCGGCTTCCACCAAATATCACGGTAACTATCCCGGCGGCTTGGCTGAGCACAGTTTGGCCGTTGCAAAAAATCTTCTGATGTTAACGGAGAAGCTTGATTTGAAATGGGATAATCCCGGGTCTCCATTTATTGTTGGTATGCTACATGATGTTTGTAAGATGGATCAATACAAACTGATTAGTGCAGAAAATGGTTATCAATACGTTTATACAAATGATTCAATCTACAGTCATCACGGTGAAAAATCTATTTGTATGTTGGCGAGTTGTGTCACCTTGACCAAAGAGGAAATCGCTTGTATCCGCTGGCACATGGGCGCATATGAAACTGATACAAACGAGTGGAAATATTATGGCAACGCCATTGCAAAATATCCAAACGTGCTCTGGACACACACGGCGGACATGATGGCAAGCCATATTCAGGGGGTATAAATATGCTTGCATATGGGGAGATTTATTGTCAGCGATGTGGGACTACATGGTATGGCCCCAAATGTGGAGTGAAATATTGCAAAGAGTGCAAACGCATTGTCGACATAGAAAAAGTTAACCGTTGTAATCAGAAAAAGCAGGAAGAAAAAGAATCCAAAGACAAAGCTCGGGAATCGTTTCTGGATATCGTAAGAAAAGCGGATGCAGAGGGATTGTCTTATGGTCACTATTGTTTAAAGCATGGAATTTGAGGTGTAATATGAAATATACGGTATATGCTTCTGCAATTAGATACTATGAGACTGTCATTGAGGCAGACTCAAAAGAAGAAGCGGAAAGAATCGCAAAAATCATGTATAACGAGAATGAAATGAACGATTATGAAGACGAATTAATGTCGATCGAAGTTGATGGAGAAAATGATGAATGACATTAATGATTTATATGATGTGATTCAGTCTGGACTAGCTCTTGCTGGACTGTCAATTATAGATTTCGATAAAGATGGAATGATTGTTCGCGACAAAATCAAAGACAATGATTATCGAATCAAAATTACAGAGGAGGTTAACTGATGAAGGTAAAAAGTACGACGGCAGATATTACATACGAAATGACCGAAGATCAAATTGAGGCAGCATATCGATATCAGAAATTCAAATATCGAGTTGAGGACGCAAAGGACCACATTTACGACATGTTCAATTCATGCGATTGCGACGAAGAGGCGTTCAAAGAAGAGTATGGCGTTACTTACAGTGAAATTCTGGATTGCGCAGAAGATGTTGCGGAGCAGTTTTTAGACGATTATGATTGCAACATTCCAGAAAACGATGAGTTCGATTTTATCATCTGGGACAACATGCGACAGCTTCGTAAGGCAAAAGAGGCTGTTGATGTCAAATAAATGGAGAAACGTGCGACTTTCAGAAATCCAAGATCGACGAGTAAAACTTACGAGCGAAAAGAAAAAGGAAATACTTCGCAAATATCAAACTGGTGGATGTTCGCTTAGAAGTTTGGCTAGAGAATACAATGTGAGTCATAAAACAATCGCGTTGATTGTGAATCCAGAATCAAAAGCAAAAAACGATCAATACATAAAGGACCACTGGATGTTTTACGCTCTTGACTCAGAATCTCAACGACTGGCACATCGACGTACAGAAGAATATAAAAAACGATTATATCAAAAAGGAGAATTAAAGTAATGGGACAGCGATTAGTTATCACAGTTCATGCTTTTGACGAAGATATCGCTAAGATCTATTATCATTGGTCTGCATATACCACAAGTGCCTTTCAGGAAGCAAAAGACATCATCGATAACGTGGATTGGTTTAATTCTACTAACAAGGACGAACTTATTCTTCGCATTACAAGACAGCTTGAGAAATGCGGTGGTGGAGTGAGCATTCGCGACCGAGAAGTGTTCAAGAAAAAATATCCGAATGAAACATTTAAGGATGATATCAACAGAAATTATGGTTTGATTGCAATCACGGACGACGGTATGGAAGAATTGGAGCGCTGGTCGCAAGGTGATCTAACAATCGATTTCGATACGGAAAAAGTCTACAATGATGTAATGTTTACATATGAATCTGATGAAGAATTTAAGCAAGATAGATTGGATGCTGGATTTGAAGATGACGATATCGATCCGAAAAATATTAAGAAGGTTTTAATTGATCCAACTGAAGTACACTTCTTTGCGATTGATTCGGCAATTAAGGTGCTGGATGATTTACAGTTCTGTCGCTACTTTGGTCAGATTTATGAGTTGATTATTTGAGGTGAATTATGACACATGAATGGGTGGAACAGGAAAAGAAACGGTTGGCCGAGAAGTTTAATAACTATCCACAGAAACTACTGGATGAGTGGTATGCGATTCCAGCGGAATATCGAGATGTTCGTCTGAAAAAATATAACCTCTGGCCAGAGATTGCTAATATTGAAGCATCTGTCAAAAAGGGCGCTCCTGTAAAAACAGTAGATATCCATATGCTCTTTATTTATACGGACGAAGACTTCCTTGATTTCTATTTTAAAGATCACGAGGAATTTATCCCAGTTGCGGCAAAGTATTACGCTCATTTTCATAAAAATTTGGGCCTGTATTACGAGTATCTGGAGTACGGCGCAGTATCAATTGAAGAGGCTGAAGATAAGGTTATGGAGTTCGATGGCGATATCGTCATTACGGACCCATGCTATCTGTCTCACAATATGTCAAATGAAGAACGACGCGGATTTGATTGTGCGTATATGGTTCACTATGGAATTGTCGGCATTGAGTCTGACACTTACTACGGCGATTGGAGCTGCACTACATATGATCGTCTTACATGGGATGAAGATGGGCATTCAAAGCCAATTGGTGAATTCTGTGCAGATAGCGGTATGGTTTGTGTGGCAGATCTGAAGTCGGTTCTCAAGTTCAATCCGAAGTATAACGACCCTATTGAATATCCTTATTGTGTGACTCTGGTCAGAAACTTTAAAGGTACTGTTCGCATCAAGATCGAAGAAATTGGTGATGGAAACGAAATTTATCCCGCTTACAAGGCCAGTGTAATGGGGCAGGGAATTAACACGGAAACTGGCAAACCCATCGAATTCTACACGGTGCAAACAGGGTTATGATGAACTATATTTTGAAATTATTATCTCGATTTATTGATTTCTGCCTTGATTGGGCATGGTTAATTGTTCCGATTTGGGCATTTTGTTTTATTGCTGTGATGTTAATAATCTAAGGAGTAAAGAGGTGATAAAAATGACACGAGAAGAATTACAGCGCATCATTGATAGCAAACCGTATGATTTTCTACGTACCGATCCACACCTTGGCAAGCATTTGATGTTTCTGACTATTGGCGGCAGCCATGCTTATGGAACGAATGTAGCAGGATCAGATGTTGATATTCGCGGTGTCGCTTTGAACTCCAAAGAGGATCTACTCGGGTTGGGTGAGTTTGAACATCATGTAGATACTGTGACGGATACAACGGTATTTAGCTTCAACAAGATTGTAAAGCTGCTATCGAATGGAAATCCAAATGTATTGGAGATGTTTGGGAATAGCGACGATCTTGTTATCAGCTACAGCCCGACAACTGATCTTCTTATGACGAACAAGATGCTGTTTCTGTCTAAGGATGCTATTAAGCTATTTGGCGGGTTTGTAAACGATCTGCTTCGTAAATCCAGTCGGCTGTATATTGATATGACGATTGGCCGTTATGGAGAATACGAAATTGAAAAAGCTCAGAAAAAGCTCAATAAGTTGGTCATGAATGCAAATCGATTGTATTTAATGGCATTTGATCTGTTTGAAAAAGGTGAGATTGTTACATATCGCAGCGACGATATTGATATATTACAGAAATTTAGATTTGGCGAATACGATTATGTAGAATGGCGAGCTCATGTTGTTCCAGTGTATGAAGCAAGGATGAAAACTTCTTGTGAAAATTCAATCTTGCCAGATCACGTCAATATTAAGTTGGTTAACGAGTTAGTCATGACTATCAATGAAGAAGCTTTAAAAGTGTAATTTATTGTACTATTAGGATGATATAATTATAAGGAAGGAGTGCGCCCTCCTAAAGTGAGGGTGTAAAAATTGAATATGTTGAAGCTGTCAGTGTCGAACGCAAACAGCAAGATGGGCAATGTGAAGTCCATCTCTATGCCGCGAGTTGTTACTTGTGCGCCTGACGTGCCTTGTGCGAAGACGTGCTATGTTAGCCATTTCGATTGGCGACGAACGGTACGAGACGCATATGAAAACAACCTGAATCTATGGTTGACAGACCCTGACAGCTTCGAACAGCAAGCAATTGCTGCAGCTTACGGGTCTTTTTATTTTAGATGGCATGTCA
>ERZ1026850.1204-NODE-1204-length-14061-cov-4.170141_pt1 | contig 14061 bp, 12 predicted proteins | sample MGYA00380155_ERZ1026850 | MGnify/ENA primary metagenome ERZ1026850 (study PRJEB33269, sample SAMEA4719791) | human gut metagenome | biome: human-associated habitat; feature: organic feature; material: feces | place: Cameroon | collected 2013-10 ... | reverse complement strand
CTGCTATTGTAATCATCAATTTTAGAACTAATAAAAGAATTGTATACTTCTATCAGCGCATCAACGGTTTCAATTTTCTGTTCTTTTGCAACCATTTTTATCAGACGCTTATATACTTTACCAATGTCCCAATGCGAAGGTACTCCATAACCACAAACTGCTATATTATCAAATTTGCCGGGAACAATATTGGCATCATTAATAAAATCCTCACTTACTGTATCAATGTTATCGCAATGGTATACATCAGCAAGTTCGTAAATCTTATTAATTCTGTCTTTTCCAAGCTTATTCACTACTTCTGATCGAATATTTTTCGTCTTACGCGCAATATATTCGATTAAAGAGCAAGTAAAGAAAAGCTTGTTGTCTTCTTGTGATTCTCTCCCTTGACCAACCATTAGCGTACCTCCTCAAAGCCTCTATATGCCAAACAATTTAATGCCTCTTCTGTACAGAATACAATTTGATGTGTTGGATATTTGAACTTTGCTAAAACCCAGAACTGCTCTCTTGTTATGGTTCCATCAATATAATCGGATACATAAGTATATATCTGATCATCAGCCATAGCACCAATCACAATATCGTAGTCATGAGGTTGTCCACTTCTGCATGCAACAATAAAGTCCAGCCATTCTTCTGTCATTTCTTTAAATTCTAATACCTTTAAACCTGATGGAATCTTTACGTCATATATTGATACGATTTTTGTATTGTAGCGTCTCGCCCATCTCTGTGCTTGTTCCTTTATAATAGTACAATAAAAACCCGTCCCGAAATCCTTTGTATTCTTATTTACCCGTATCTCCGGCTTTTCAACTATCTGATATTCACCGTGATATACTGTCATCAATGCCATGTACTGCCGCCTTTCAGGTGCATTTTAAAAATTCTACCCAAAATATTGTTGCATTAATGAATCAAACAATAACTGCGTTTCTTCTAATGCCTTTTGTACTGCAACTTTTGATTTGTTGACCTGGTTGGCGAACATTTCCCACATTGCCGTCGTGAGCAAGGTATATCCAGTTCTTTCATCTCGTCCTATTGGGTGCTTACAAGTTACCATAATACAAAATAAATTATATCACTTTTCAAATCCTCAGTAAATGTGAAATCACTCAAATGGCAGTTGCCATAATTACCTGCTCAACATTATTTAATGCCGAAAAACTCAATTCTGCTAAATATATTTTATAACTACACGTCCCATAATATTGATATGAATCAACTATCCTTTTCTCTTTCAAAATTTCATGAATTCATAATCTTTCATATGACCCATCCACTTTCATTTTTGCATACGTCTCCAACATCTGTTTTGCGATACCTTTCTCATTGTAACACAGGAGGCTTTTTATCGTTATCCTACACGCTACTGCTTACTCCATTCACCCCAGCATAGCTTGGGGATTAGGTTTTTCATTAAATTTTCGTAATTTTTAAATTATTCTATGGCATAGTTATGCGAATTTTTGCTTACTTTATCTTCCTTAATACGTCTGAAATATTCATCCAGACAAAATCCATATGCTTTGCCTTGCAGGCATATACATTTTCCATTTTTAATACCGTAGTTTGTGCAATCACTACACTATTTGTTGTTCGCTCCATCTTCATTACAAAGACTTCTTCACTACTATGAGCTCAGCTGACTTCTCACAATTCGTTGTTACTAGGAAGAATAACGTAATGCTCCTTTTGCTTATGCCGGATAAAAAACAGCATCAGTAAAAAGGGTATTTGACAATCTTGCTGCTTGCGTGAATGATATCAGAAATTATTCCTGTTCCAGTATGGACTGAATCTGCTTCATCAGCTGGTCGTAATTTGACTGATTATCAATTCCACCCATAAATGGTTCACCAACGATATTTCCCTCCTTATCTACAAGCACTGTTGTTGGGAATGCCATGATGTTGCCTTGGTATTGTCCAACCGTTGAATCCGAATCGAAAGTCAGGTTCTTATAAGAGGCTCCCTGGGCTTTCAAAATTTCTTTTGCTAATTTGATACCATCCTCATTGTTATCTAACGTATCTATGTTGATACCAACAACTTCGCCTCCCATTTCTTTCAGTGTTTCATTTAATTCATTCAGTTTCGAAAGTTCTTCCACACAAGGTTTGCATCCGCTGAACCAGAAGTTTACAACCGTAACTTTATTGTTAGTAAACAAGCTTTCATCTACATCATTTCCATCCAGATCTTTCCCTTTGAAACCGCGGAATACACCTGTGGACTCATCTGGGTTAACGGAAGCAGTGTCAGCAGATTCAGATGCCGTAATCTCTTTTTCAAGTTTTGCGATTTCTTCTTCAATACCACGGATGGTTTCAATGTCTTGACTCAGCGTAGCATATTCTTCGTCTGAGAAGGACGATTTGTTTGCTTCTACTGTACTTGCAAGAATATCTGCATAGTTTTCACTTGCATCATCATTTATCGCATTCTTACTCATAAAGCCAAATGCCTTGTCCCATGCATCCTTGTGGTCAGCAAAAAGTTGATTTTCCTGCTGGTAAAGGTCATTCCATTTTTCATTCAGTTCATCTGCACTTCCTGCATCTGTTGTGGAATCAGCTTCTTGTTTGTTACTTTCAGTTGTTGCAGAATTAGCGGAATTTCCACAACCTGTGAATGTGAAAAGTACAGCAATGGCAAGACCTGCGGCAATTACCTTTTTTAATTTCATTGAGTTGATTCTGGTTAATTTGTTTTTCATGTTTTAAATCTCCTATCTTTAAAATTTCATTTGATTCGTTCTCATCTAATTAGTTGTCAGACTGCTTCCGATTCGAAAATCCGTAATAATAACAGATTGCATCAGCCGGGCAGGCTTTCATACATTCTCCACATCGGATGCATTCCGGATGATTTGGTGTTTTTACTACATTAACATCCATTTTACAGGCGCTGCTACATTTCTGACAGCCAATACATTTCTCATCATCTACCTGCATCTTAAGAAATGATACTCTGTTAAACAGCGAGTAAATGGCACCCAGTGGACAAATCCATTTACAAAACGGACGATAAAACAGAATGCTTAAAATTATAAAAAGCAAAAGGATGATAAATTTAAATGTAAACAGTTTTCCCAATGCGGCACGGATTCCTGTGTTGGCAAGTGATAAAGGAATTGCACCTTCAAGTACACCCTGTGGGCAAATGTATTTACAAAAGAATGGGTCTCCCATACCAAGTGAATTGGTTACAAATGCCGGAAGTAATATAACAAAAACAACCAGGATTACATATTTCAGATATCGTAAAGGTTTCAGTCTTGCGGTAGAAAGTTTCTTACCTGGAATCTTATGCAACAAATCCTGAAACCATCCAAACGGACAAAGAAAGCCGCAGATAAAACGTCCTAAAAGAACTCCCAGCAGGATGAAAAAGCCGGTAATGTAGTAGGTAAATTTGAATTTCGAAGAACCGACTACTGCCTGAAAAGCTCCGATTGGACAGGCACCTGTGGCTGCCGGACAAGAATAACAGTTCAGTCCCGGTACGCACAGCATCTTTACATTTCCCTGATAAATCTTTCCTTTGAACAGATTCGGAACGTGAATATTTGTCAGCAATGTTGCAACAGCTTGAATCCATCCGCGAAAACGGACTGGAAAAATTTTGTTTAATTTTATTTTCTTATCCAATTCCAACACACTCCATACATAATTTTATTGCCTTACTAAGTACTACTGCAGCTTCGCCACGCAAAATTCCGACAAGAACAAATGCTAAACCAGCTACGAGTAAAAAAATCTGTGATACTTTTTCATATTTCATAAACCACTCTCCCTATTACTGTTCAAAGTCAGTTTATTGACCTTTCTATGTCTACATTATACAATAGAGCATGTAAAATTCTTGTTAAGAAGATGGAGAAAAATAAATTGAAATTATTAGTTGTCGAAGATGAAAAGAAATTATGTGAAATGATTGCCAAAAGTCTACACCAGGCAGGTTATGAAGTGGATACATGCCATGACGGAGATGCAGCATTAGATATGATTTATGAGGAGATGTACGATTTAATCATACTTGACCTTAACCTTCCGGGAATGGATGGAATGGAAATTCTTCGGGAGCTTCGCAAGGAAAACGAAGACACAAGGGTATTGATTTTATCTGCAAGAAGTCAAATCGCCGATAAGGTTGAAGGCTTGGATGCAGGTGCAAATGATTATATGGAAAAGCCATTTCATCTGCAGGAACTGGAAGCCCGTGTGCGAAGTCTGACAAGAAGAACATTCGTGCAGAAGAGTGTCTGTCTTGAATGTGGCAGTCTTCGATTTAATACAAGAGAAAGGGTTGCATATGCCAAAGGCAAACCGGTAGCGTTGACGAGAAAAGAAAATGGTATACTGGAGTATCTTCTTCTGAATCAGGGAAGACCCGTCAGTCAGGAAGAGTTGATTACGCATGTCTGGGATTCTTCTGTGGATAATTTCAGCGGTTCCATCAGAGTTCATATGTCTTCTCTTAGGAAGAAACTGAAAGCAGGTCTTGACTATGATCCAATTATAAACAAAATTGGTGAGGGATATAAAATAGTATGAGGAAAGAACACATGAAAAAAATATCGCTCCAGTGGAGACTGACAATCCTTACTACTGTACTGATTACCATATTGTGCGGATGTCTTACATTTTTCTTATATCGGAACGGCGTCTATTATTTTGATACGCTTCAGGAAACTGTCACAGTTCAAGGCATATCACCGGAAGCGGTGTACATTGATATTCCGGATAATGAATGGGAAGACTTTGTGGCGCAGTTTGCTACGAAGGTTTTTAATTCCAAATCAGATTATAGAAACAGAAGTCTTCTGATTACTGCTGTTGTAGCACTGTTTGGCGGTGCAATGACGTATTTTATCAGCGGACAGGCATTGAAACCACTCAAAAAATTTTCGGAGACAGTAGAAAAGGTTCAGATACAAAATCTGACGGATTATACAATTGAAGAAAATAAAATTGCAGAGTTGGACAGACTCCGTACTTCTTATAACAAGATGCTTTTGCGGCTTTCGGAATCTTTTGAAGCACAACGCCAGTTTACCGGAAACGCGGCCCATGAGCTACGGACTCCTCTGGCGTTAATCCAAACACAACTGGACCTCTATCATTCAGCAGAAAATCAAGCAGACTGGAATGCTGCGCAAGAGACAATCCAAATGGTAACAGAGCAAAACGAGCGTCTCAGCAAATTGGTCAAAACACTCCTGGATATGAGCGAGTTACAAACAATAGCACGCAATGACAAGATTGAACTTTTCGGACTCATTGAGGAAGTACTGACAGATTTGGACCCACTGGCCCAGGAAAAAGGGGTTGTGCTAGTACAGGAATCACAACGCAACGCCGGCAAGAAAGATGAAAATGCAAACAAGGAGCTGCTGATGACTGGTAGTGATATATTACTCTATCGGATGCTTTATAACCTTGTTGAAAATGCGATTAAATATAATCATGCTGGTGGAAAAGTTACGGTATCAGCCGCACAAACAGAACATGACGTTGTTCTGACAATTGCAGATACCGGAAAGGGAATTGATGAAGCATACCGGGAGAAGATTTTTGAACCATTCTTCCGGGTAGATAAGGCAAGAAGCCGGGAAATGGGCGGTGTAGGTCTTGGACTGGCACTGGTGCGCGAAGTAGTGCGGGCACACGATGGAACAATTGAAGTTCATCCAAACAAGGACGGCGGCACGATATTTGAAGTTAGAATAAATATGACAAGATTTCTCAAAATATCAAGATGACCCGATAACATGATTTTACTCTTATATCATGTTATCGAGTCATCGATGAGTCTTTTTATGGAATCACTGCGTCTCCATAGAAAACATTTCTATATTTTCACAAACCCTGCTGAATTCGCTGCAACCGTAACCTTTCCCTCCTCCAGCTCTGCTGGCTGCCCAAAGGAATAGATACTCTCGCCGTTCTTTCCTTCCTCGCAGGCAAAGGAAACTTCTTTCTCGGAAGGATTGATATAAACCAGTATCTTTTCTTCCTCATTCTCTCGCACATAGGCAAGAGGATATTGCCTCTCCGCGGCACAGACAAATCGGATGTCTGCCAGACTCTGTAAGGCACTGTGCTGCTGTCTTATGGTTATCAGTTTGTGCACTTCGTTCCACAGGGAATCCTTGTCTTCCATGGACTTTGCCACTGTCGGCCTGTCATCGCTTTCATCCTGTCTGATATAGAGCATATCACTGGCAGCACTGCTGAATCCGGCGTTTACAGAATCATCCCACTGCATTGGGGAGCGGGACCCGGTTCTTTCATAACCGCCCTCTACAGAGGTCAGTCCTTCCACATAGCGCATACCGATTTCATCTCCATAATAAATGAAAGGTGCTCCCGGCATGGATAATAAAAAGGCGAAGGCTATCTTTGCCTTATCTCCGTGAATGGTTTTTGCCAGTCGAATCATATCGTGATTGCCGGAAGGAATACAGATAAGTCCTTTTCTTTCAGACTTTTCATAATTTTCCATATATTTCTTTACAAAAGCGGATGCATCTCCATTTCCTGCGAAGAAAGGGTTTTCACAGCGGAACAGGTCATTGTAATGGGACGGTCCGAAATGCAGCAGGAAATCCATATGGAAACCACCCTGCAAGGACTTGTCCGGTTCTCCCCACTCAGAAACCATAGCTGCCTCCGGAAACTTATCATTCAGAAAATCACGGATTTCTTTCCATAACTGAATAGTTCCTTTTCCCTCTTTATCATTTTTAACAAGAGAACCCGCCATGTCCACCCGGAAACCATCACAGCCTAAGGAAAGCCAGAAGCTCATGATATTCATAAGTTCTTTTACGGTAGCCCTTGGACCTTCTGCCTCTACCGGCTGCTGCCAGGATGCCTCCGGTTTATAGAATCCATAGTTTAAAGCCGGCTGATGGGAAAAGAAGTTTACCATACAGGAACCATCCCTGTCAGAAATACCACGGATACAGCCATAATCTGCAGGAGATTCCCAGATACTGTCTGTCCACACATAACGGTCAGTAAACTCATTCTTTTCAGCTTTCATGGACTCTTTAAACCATTTATGTTCCACACTGGTATGTCCCGGAACCAAATCCAGTAAAATGTGCATGCCTCGCTCATGGACTGCCTCAAAAAGTTTTTTCAAATCTGCATTGGTTCCATACCGGGGTGCCGCCTTATAATAATCTGCCACATCATACCCTGCATCCCCAAAGGGAGACTCGAAGCAGGGATTCATCCAGATTGCATTGCAGCCAAGCGTCTGGATATAATCAAGCTTCTCTATAATTCCCTGAAAATCCCCAATACCATCTGCATTGGTATCCAGAAAGGATTGTGGATATATTTCATAGAAAATTGCGTTATCTAACCATGCCGGATGTGTCATAAGCTGTTCCTCCATCTTTTGTATTGTTTTAGAGTTACTAATATGATATCGTACCCTTATCAGATAATCTAGCAGTATTTTGAAGAAACTTTTTGCAAATTTATTTTTTCTTTTTTCCTTCCCAGAACGCACCATCTTACTACTGGTATCCAGGATAGTATTTCATACAGCAGCAGACTGCCCGCAAAAGCAGCTGTTGATGGGAGTTTTCTAATATCTTTTAATTTCTTTTAATTCCTGATACAGTACCTTGTAATTATCATACCGTACCTGGCTGATTTTTCCTTCTGCCACTGCATCCTTTACGCCGCAGGATGGTTCACTGATGTGGGCACAGCCACTGAATTTACAATAGGGCTCATACTGTACGAATTCCGGGTAATAGGTTCCCAGTTTTTCCTTAGTTATCTCGGAAATATCCAGGGAAGTAAATCCCGGCGTATCTACAATATAGGTATTCTCCCCCAGGGCAATTATCTCGGAATGTCTGGTAGTATGCTTTCCCCGCTCAATCTTGCGGCTGATATCCCCGGTTTCCATCTGGGCTTTTGGTGCAAGCTGATTGATAAGGGATGACTTTCCGACTCCACTGGGTCCGGCTACTGTAGTGGTTTTACCTGTTAACAGTTCTTTTACCTGCTCCAGTCCTTCCTGCTCCAGGGCACTGATAAACAGCACCTGATAGCCACAAGTCTCGTAAGCTTTGCGTAAGGCTTCCTTTTCTTCAAGGGTTGCGATATCCTGTTTGTTAAAACAGATAATGGTCGGTAAATTCTGCCTCTCCATCCGGATTAAGAAACGATCTAACAGATTGAAATTCGGATTGGGCTTTACAATAGCAAAGATAATCAGCGCCTGGTCTACATTTGCCACCGCAGGACGGATTAAAGCACTTTTTCGTGGTAAAATTTCCCGGATATTCCCCAGCATTTCCGCTTCATCCAGAATATCCACTTCCACGTCATCTCCCACCAGGGGTTTCGTATGATTTTTTCTGAAAATTCCTTTTGCCTTACATTCATATACACCATAGCTTTCTACATGAACGTAATAGAAACCGGCAATTCCCTTTATGATTTTTCCCTTCATAAATTCCCTAACTACACTTTTCCTGAAATTCTCTCTATTCCTGTGTAAAGTTTATCTCTCTGGTTACTACTTTCTGCTTGGAAGTAGCTGCTGTGGTAACGGTCTCTCCCGTTTCCGGGTCTGTGGTCGTCGTTGCCTCTGTCTCCACATTAAACACATAGGTTATGGTTCCTGTGGCAGACTTGATTCCGGTATAATTGACTGCCACCGGAAAAGAAGTCGTCTGGGTACTGAGAAGCTGGGTTCCGTCTGCTGTCGTTACCGTTACCGACACATTCATACCACTGCGGTACTCTGCATCCTCAGTAGGAGCTGTAATCCCTTCAGAATACCGATACGTTACCTGAGCCGGGCCGGTACTGATACGAATATCCACTGCCGTTCCTTTTTCTACATAGGTTCCAACTGAATAACTCTGATAACATACTTTATCCTGTAACGAAGCATCCTCGTTCGTTACCTGGGTCACATTTCCAACCGTCAGTCCACTCTCTGTCAGGCTTGCCATGGCATCCATTTCTTCCAGTCCGACTACATTAGGAACACTGACCTTATTATTCTCTTCTCCCTGGCTGACCGTAAGCGTAATCGTTGCCCCTTTCGGCGCACTGCTTTCCGCTTCCGGCGTCTGGGATATCACATAACCGCTCTGGACGCTGGCATTATAGCTTTGGGTAACCGTTACTACAAAACCTTCCTTTTCCAGAATCGAGGTTGCCTCTGCCTGGGATTTTCCAGTCACGGAAGGAACGGTAATCCCTTCTGAACTTTGTGCTACAGTAAGCTGTATTACCGTATCCTTTGGTAACATAATGCCTTCCTGCGCACTGGCACGAAGCACGGTTCCTTCTGCATAATTAGTATTTTCTTCATATTTAATCTCCGGGGTCAGTCCCAGTTCCAGTAAAGCCTTCTTGGCATCATCTACGTTCATGCCAACCACTTTTATCATCTCTACCTGTTCTGTAGACTCCTGAGTTGTATCTTTCCCATCAGAAGAACCAAAATGGAAGATTCCTACGGCACGACCAATCAGGAATATAATGATAGAGCCGATTAACAGAGCTGCTACAATGGCAAGGATTGTGGTAATCTTCTCCATTTTCGGGTCATAATCCTCGTCATCTTCATCATCGTCCCAGTCTTCGTCCTCCTCATCCTCTTCTTCGTCTTCTTCCTGATAAGCGCGGATACGGTCTTTCTTTAATCGCATTGCCTGATCCATGGAATCTCTCCGGTCAGACTGTCTTTTAATCTGTACCATATCCTTATCGGTAATCATCCTGGTGGAAGCTTCCTCATCCGGGTCGACCATTTTGACAAAATCTTCATCCGGGTTGATAAGGGACTGTTTCAAATCTACGATTAACTCTGCCATGGACTGATATCTTCTGTCCGGACTCTTCTGACAACATTTATATACAATCTGCTCCACACTGATTGGAATCTCCGGTACATAATCTCTCGGAGATGGTAATTCTTCCTGAATATGTTTGATGGCTATGGCCACTGTGGTTTCCCCATTAAAGGGAACCCTGCCGGTCAGCATTTCGAACATAGTAATACCCAGCGAATAAATATCACTCTTCTCATCGCTGTAGCCACCCCTTGCCTGTTCCGGGGAAGTGTAATGGACAGACCCCATCACATTGGAAGTAATTGTATTGCTGGTTGCCGCCTTGGCAATACCAAAATCGGTTACCTTAACCTTACCTTCTTTGGAAATAATAATATTTTGTGGCTTAATATCACGATGAATAATATGATTATTATGAGCCGCTTCAATTCCCATCGAAACCTGAATAGCAATACTGATGGCTTCCTTTACAGAAAGTCTTGCCTTCTTTTCAATATATTTTTTTAAGGTAATGCCCTCTACTAACTCCATTACGATGTAGTAGATGCCACCCTCTTCTCCAACATCATATACATTGACGATATTCGGATGCATCAGACCTGCTGCTGCCTGTGCCTCTACCCGGAATTTGGATACAAAATTTGCATTCTCACTAAATTCCTGTTTTAACACCTTAACTGCCACAAAACGGTTCAATTTATGGTCTTTTGCCTTATATACGTCCGACATACCACCGGTGCCGATTTTTTCCAGTATTTCATACCGGTCACCGATTATCATTCCTATTTTAATCATGTTCCACCTCGTCTGCCAGTGGCTCAATAACAATCGCAGAAATGTTATCCTTACCACCATTTTGATTGGCTGTTCTTACCAATTCTTCTACCCTGTCCTTAAGGCGACCATCACCCCGTAAAATATGATGTATCGTCTCGTCGTCCACCATGTTTGTCAAGCCATCAGAACAAAGTAAAACCATATCTCCTGTCTTTAATTCCAGATTATAGAAATCTGCTTCCACGTAATCTCTTGCGCCAATTGCTCTGGTAATAATATTCTTATCTGGATGGTTTCTAGCCGAAGCACGGTCTATACCACCCATCCGTACCATCTCTTCTACCAGAGAATGGTCCTGTGTAATCTGCTCAATTCTTTCATTTATCACATAGAGTCTGCTGTCTCCCACATTGGCAACCTCCAGGTATTTCCCCATACAGGTTGCTATGACCATTGTGGTACCCATGCCATTTAACGCTGCATCTTCCCTCGCCTTCTCACGAATCAGCGTATTGGCTTTCTCAATCGCCTTGCCTATGATTTTCATGGGATTCTTTTCAAAGGAAATGCCAATCTCGTTGACAACGGTTTCCACCGCATAACGAGATGCATAATCGCCCGCATTGTGACCACCCATACCATCTGCCACAATAAATACATTTGGCAGATTTCCGATTGCTGTATCCGACAAATAGATAAAATCCTGATTCAGTTTTCTTTTCTGTCCGATATCCGTTATCGCATAGGACTTAACCACAATACGCTCCTCCTACTGGTTTTTCGTGATATGTCTGCGCCTCAACTGTCCACAGGCACCATCAATATCCCGACCCATTTCCCTTCTTATAGTAACATTTATTCCATTTTTTTCAAGTTTATTTTTGAATGCCTCCACTGCCTGATGCTCTGACTGCACGTAATCCCGCTCTTTTATCGGGTTTACCGGTATGAGATTCACATGACAGTTCAGGTCATGAATCAGGGCTATCAGCTCCTTTGCATCCTCTCCGGTGTCGTTCACGCCCCGCACCAGACTGTACTCAAAAGTAATTCTTCTTCCGGTCTTCTCAAAATAGTATGCGCAGGTATCCATCAATTCATCAAGGGAATAGGAATTTGCTATGGGCATCAGCTTCCTTCGCTTCTCATCTGTTGTGGCATGCAAAGATAACGCCAGGGTAATCTGTAACTGGCAGTCTGCCAGCTGCCGCATCCTGGGGACAATGCCACAGGTAGACACGGTCAGATTCCGCTGACTGATATGAAGCCCATTCTCATCGGTCAGCAGGGTGATGAACTGTAACAGATTGTCATAATTGTCCATGGGTTCCCCGGTTCCCATCACTACCACATTGGATACCCGTTCCCCGGTCTCTAAAGTAATGGCATATATCTGGTCCAACATCTCAGATGGCATCAGATTGCGCTCCAGCCCATCCAGGGTAGAAGCACAGAACCGACACCCCATCCGGCAGCCTACCTGGGAGGAAATGCACACGGAATTACCATGTTTATATTTCATCCACACACTTTCCACCACGTTGCCGTCTGCCAGTTCAAACAGATATTTCCTGGTTCCGTCTATCTTAGACTCCTGTACCTGAAGGGGCTTTACCATAGTATAAGTAAAATATTCCCGGCATTTTTCTTTCAGGTTTGCCGGAATATTCGTCATCTGGTCATAATCCCTTGCCAGCTTCTGGTGCATCCATTCATATAACTGCTTTGCGCGAAAAGGCTTTTCGGAAAGCAGCTTCATTTCCTCCTGCAACTGTGCAAGGGTTAAAGACTTTATATCCTTTTTCTCCATATCCGTTTTCTAGCCTTTCTTTCGCAGCTTCGCCAGGAAAAAGCCATCTGTTTCATGGATTCCCGGCAGTAACTGTAACTGTCCTTTGCTTCCTTCTTCCCGCAGACACTCCGGCAGGGCTTCTTCCATACTCTCCAGGGTAAATGGGAACTGTTCCTGAATCCACTGTACCATTTCCTCATTTTCTTCCTGTCGGATGGTACAGGTGCTGTACATTAAAATGCCGCCCGGCTTCACATACTGTACCACATTTTCGATAATTTCTTTCTGCAAGGTTACAATCTCTGCCAGGCTCTCCGGTGTCACATGATATTTAATATCCTGTTTCTTCCCGATAACCCCCAGTCCGGAGCAGGGGACATCCGCGATAAGAACATCGGCTGTCTCTTTCCATTCCGGGCAGAATCTTCTGGCATCCTGTACCCTTATGGTCACATTTTCTTTTCCCAGGCGTTCTTTGTTCTCTTCTATTTTATCGGTTTTATAGGAAGTCACATCACAGGAGATAACTTCCCCGGTTCCTTTTAATTTCGTCGCTGCATGGAGCGATTTCCCACCCGGTGCTGCGCAGACATCAATTACCCGGTTACCCACTCTGATACCAGCAGCCTCCACCACCAGCATGGAGCTTACATCCTGTACCGCAAAATATCCTTCTTTATATCCGTACAGATTCCGGATACCATCAGCCTTATCCAGGGTCACTGCATAGGGCAGATAAGGATGTTTTTGTACCGCAACTCCGGCACGCTGCCAGACCTGCAGCATGGATTCCTGCTCTTGTTCCGGAAGTTTCTCTTCCAGGCGGATACTGACCGGCTTTCTTTGCAGAAAGTTCGCCAGCATGCGCTCACTTTTCTCCAGTCCATACTGTTGTACCATCTGTTCCGTCAGCCATAAAGGCATGGAGTAGCATACTGACAGATAGGCCAGGGGCTCCTCTTCCTTTTTGGGATAAGCAATCGCTTCTTTGCCTCTGGCAATGCTTCGCAAAACACCATTTACATAGCCCTGTAAGGACTGGAATTTACGCTTCTTTGCCAGCTTAACTGCCTCGTTACAGACTGCGGCATCGGGTGTATGCTCCATAAACAACAGCTGGTAGGTACTCATGCGAAGTAATTCCCGAATCAATGGCTTCATCTTCTTTACTGGCACTTTGGAAAATTGATTCAGTACATAATCAATCTGAATCTGCCGTTCAATGGTGCCTTCTGTTACCCGCTTGATAAATGCCTTTTCCTTCGTTTCCAAATAATCATACTTTTCCAGTACCGAGGCTATCAGCACATTACTGTATTCTTTTTCCTTTGCCAATTCCAATAAGATATCCAGAATTACTTCTCTTGTGTTCATATTCTTCCGCCAATCTTTTTATCAGTCTCTTCTTCTGTTGTTATTTCCAAACAGAAGCACCAGACGAAGAAGCTGTAAAATAGAGGATGCGGCTGCCGCTACATAGGTAAGGGCAGCTGCCTGTAATACTTTGCGGCATCCCTTCGTCTCATCCGGTTCCATTAAGCCATAACTGCCCAGCATGGAAAGGGCTCTGCCTGAAGCATTGAATTCTACCGGCAGGGTAACGACCTGGAACAAAACTGCCAGGGCAAATACCCAGATT
>ERZ1026850.1202-NODE-1202-length-14065-cov-7.952106_pt1 | contig 14065 bp, 13 predicted proteins | sample MGYA00380155_ERZ1026850 | MGnify/ENA primary metagenome ERZ1026850 (study PRJEB33269, sample SAMEA4719791) | human gut metagenome | biome: human-associated habitat; feature: organic feature; material: feces | place: Cameroon | collected 2013-10 ... | reverse complement strand
TCAGATGTGTATAAGAGACAGATATGTTAACAGCACACACCAGCATCTGTGCTTCAAAAGCATCAAATCAAGCACCCATACTTCTTAATTAACCCTCAATCCTTGTGCCATATAGCCAGCTAGTCTGGCACAGTAGTCCATCCTGTCAACCTATCAAGCTCCACTCTTATTTCACACATTTTCCTCTCCAAACGAAAAAAACACTCCCCAGTATTGATATTCACTTGAAAGTGGTTCATACACACTGGTTAAAACCCTTTATTTTTCAGTTGTTTCACATTGTATCCTTGTAGGAATTCCTACATCTTGCTTTATACTTTCTACTAATTTTGAAAAAATAAGATTTCAGCTTAGTTCTTTGGCAGTAAAATTTCAGCAGTTCTTAGCAGTTTGTTTTTCTTGAATGTAAACTGTCTTTCCGTTGCTTTGACTGGATGTCTGCACTGTCCGTCGAGTACGGATGCTCTATAAAGCCTGCAAGGGGCACTGGGAATTTCGGATAATATATCACAATATCTGGCAACCGGCGCAAATTCACATCCATGTTCAAATGCGCCTCGCTGGCACATCCCTGTGCCAGCGTTGCCTGTTGCCAGACGAAATTCCAAGTGCCCCTAACAGCCTTTATTATGCATCCGTACTTCGGCGAACCGTACAGACATCTTGTCAAACATTGGAAAGACTGTTTTTATCTCAAAAAGAAAAACAAACTGCTTAGTAACTGCGGAATTTTATAGCAGGAACTAAGATGTCCTTTCACAAGACAAAATCTTATCTTCCAACTCCTATCTGATTTTCCAGCTCCTAGTGGTGGAACAGACGGATTCCGGTAAAACTCATCACCATACCATATTTGTTACAGGTTTCGATCACATGGTCATCACGGATAGATCCGCCCGGCTGTGCTACATACTGTACACCACTTCTGTGGGCGCGCTCGATATTATCTCCAAATGGGAAGAATGCATCAGAGCCAAGAGATACTCCGGTATTCTTATCTAACCATGCACGTTTTTCTTCTGCAGTAAATACAGCAGGTTTGGTCTTAAAAATCTTCTCCCATTCGCCATCTGCAAGCACATCCATATAATCTTCGCCAATGTAAAGATCGATTGCATTATCACGGTCCGCCCTGCGAATCTTATCTAAGAATGGCAGATTCAGTACCTGTGGAGACTGACGTAACCACCAGTTATCTGCTTTGGAGCCTGCTAATCTGGTACAATGGATACGAGACTGCTGTCCGGCGCCGATACCAATTGCCTGTCCGTCTTTTACATAGCATACGGAGTTAGACTGTGTATATTTTAAAGTAATCATGGAAATTGCCAGATCTCTCTTAGCAGACTCCGGTAACTCTTTGTTTTCTGTTACGATATTGTCAAAGAAATGCTCATCAATATTTAACTCATTTCTTCCCTGCTCAAAGGTAACACCAAATACCTGTTTCCGCTCGATTGGGTCTGGAACATAGTCAGGATCAATTTCAATGACATTGTAATTGCCATTTTTCTTTGCTTTTAAGATTTCTAATGCATCCTCATCATAACCCGGTGCAATGACTCCGTCGGATACTTCTCTCTTAATTAAAAGCGCGGTTGCTTTATCGCAGACATCTGAAAGAGAAATGAAATCTCCGAAAGAGGACATACGGTCAGCGCCTCTTGCTCTTGCATATGCATTGGCAATTGGTGTAAATTCTACATCCATATCATCTACCCAGTAAATTTTACGCTCTACGTCAGAAAGTGGAAGTCCCACTGCTGCACCTGCCGGAGAAACATGTTTAAAAGAAGTTGCTGCCGGAAGTCCGGTTGCTTTCTTTAATTCTTTTACTAACTGCCAGCCATTGAATGCATCTAAGAAGTTAATGTAACCTGGTTTACCATTTAATACTTTAATTGGCAATTCGCCATTTTCCATATAGATTCTGGACGGTTTCTGATTTGGGTTACAACCATATTTTAATTCTAATTCTTTCATTCTATTTTCCTCTCTCGCACGAATCTTATTCACAAAATCTTATTTATTCTTGTTTACAATGCGGCTTTCATATTTTCCGGTTTCAATATCAATATATCTTACAAATAAAGATACCTTATTGTCTGCATTCAGGTTATTCCATACCAGTTCGGTAAATGCATCAATGTCATCTCCGATATCAACCAGTACCGGCTCGCCCTCAAAGCTTGGTAATGGATTGCCATCATTCATATAAGTATGAATGAAATGTCCTTCCCCTGCTACCGGATTCTCATAAGCAAATGTATAACGGTTGCAGGCATCCGGATTACCATTGTTGCTCTTTAAAATAGACATTGCATAATTGTATTTTCCATCTTCTACATGCATGATTCCGGAAATACGCGGTGTATAGTTAGGTGCGTCCGGCTCAAATTCTCTGGTTCTTAATGCCTGTTCGAAGGTCTGCTGTTTATCCATCAGTTCATAAATGGTATCTGTCTGGTCTCCATTGGTTACAATGGTCTTATTGCCCAGTACGCGAACCGGTGCATAAATAATAAGACTTGGGTCACTTAATTTTGCAGGGTCAAATGCCTGGGTACGGATTCCTTCTCCATCTTCAACAAATACACGGTTACGGCTGTTCTCGCTTCTTCCCATGATAAAATAAGCAGTTACCGCATACTTTCCATTCTTTGACTTTCCAATTACAATTCCTCTTCCCGGATAAGTAGTGCTTCCAAGTTCTTCTGCTAATGAAGTCATCTTCATTTTTGTTCCTCCTTCTTACGCTCCATGTGATTTTTAAAGTTGCTGCAGCTTTCGTCAAAGTCTCTTTCTCTTTCGAATTTTTCCCGCGACTTTTCCTGTTTGCATGCATAAAAAATACCGACACGTATCCCGAGCTTAACTGCCCAGACGGTCGGCTTCCTCAGGTCATACTTCATGTGGTTATTCCCACGGTTCCGTCAGTCATATGACCTGAATTTAGTAAAACATATTCCAAAACACTTGTCAAGGAATTCTTCCTCTAAGGACTCCTCTTCATAAGATTTTCTATTTCTACAAGAAGTCCCCCTTCTACAAGAACTCTCTCAGACGTTCTGCACGGTTCGCCCAGGTGTCTTCCTTAAGTGCCCGTTCATAAGAATATTCTATAATTTCTTTTATTTTCTTCGGATGTCCCAGCATGGATAACACCTGCTCCGGCAATGCATCCAGATGCTCTAACTCATAAAATGCCAGATCTTTTCCATCGCAGAAACGCTCCCTTAAATAAATGCTGCTATCTGTTAAAGACACTGCCTTATTTAACATGGCGGTAAAGATTCTGTCATGGGCTCCATCCTTAAACCACGGCATGGTATTCAATGCAATCTTGGTATTCCGGATGATTTTTACACATTCGGCAGAATCAAGCTGTCTTCCGTTTAAAATAAGATTCTCCGGATGTTTTACCTTAAGATTCTCCCATCCCTTGCCAAAGACATGAACCCGCACTCCATTGTCTACCAGCGTCCGCACCGTTTCTCCACGGAAATAAGTCCGGTTATACATATCCAAAAAAAGCATTCCTGCAAAGCATGCCATCAGCTCCCGTTCCGTCACTTCCGGAATCTCCCGGCGGATGAAATGCTCCATGGCAGGATCTAATGGCTCTGACGGATGCAGGCGGAGATAATTTAATATCTCATGATAGAAATCAATATATTCCTTCGTCTGGCTGGTAAAATGCTCTTCAATTGCCGGAAGATGCACATAGTTTGCAATAAATCCCACTTCATATTCCCGGTTCTCGTACGGAATAAAATCTGTTTGGACTTGTTCTTCCCCATCCATCAGAAAATTCCCTGCCAATGGTAAAAAATGACAGGGAATCCCTTTATAAAACCGTTTCATATAAGAAATATGCTGACGGTCGATACAGAACACAGTCAGATTCGGAATTGTCTCATCAAGCTGCTTATGATAATACAACGGATGGTCCACAAGAATACAGTAGACCGGAATATTTCTGCTGGCAAAGACAGACTGAGACTCTGTCTCCAGCAGGAACTCTTCTCCGCTTAATCCGATAAAGTTAAAGGTAATGACTGCGGTCTCTCCGCTTTTTAAAAAGCGGGTTAATCGTTTCGTGTCAGCATATTCTGTCTGAATGTCGAAGAAAAAGACCTGATATCCCATCTTGCGAAATGACGCTGCCATCTCATGCGAAAAATAAGTTAATGTTTCTACGCCTCGTTCAAAAAACACAAGTTTACGGATATCACTCATTTTCTTTCTCCATTTCAAAAAATCCTAGTTCTTAAAGCTGTGAATTGGTGCAGGAATTCTTCCCCCACGATTGATAAATGCATCACAGGAATACTGGTTTACCGGCATAATTGGTGCATAGCCGAATAATCCACCAAATTCTACAGTATCGCCTACTCCCTTTCCGATTACCGGAATCAGACGGGCTGCTGTAGTCTTCTGGTTAATCATTCCAAGTGCCATTTCATCTGCAATAATACCAGAAATGGTAGTTGCTTTGGTATCACCCGGAATTGCAATCATATCAAGACCTACCGAACATACACAGGTCATTGCCTCTAATTTTTCCAGTGTAATGGCATTTGCCTGTACTGCATTAATCATTCCCTGGTCTTCACTGACCGGAATAAATGCACCACTTAAACCACCAACATAAGAAGATGCCATTACGCCACCTTTCTTAACCTGGTCATTTAAAAGTGCAAGGGCTGCTGTCGTTCCCGGTGCACCTGCATATTCCAGACCAATTTCACAAAGAATATCTGCTACACTGTCTCCGATTGCAGGCGTCGGTGCCAGGGATAAATCTACAATACCAAATGGAATATTTAAAATTCTCGACGCTTCCTGTGCTACAAGCTGACCCACGCGGGTTACTTTAAATGCAGTCTTCTTAATGGTCTCGCATAATACTTCAAAGTTCTCTCCACGGACTTTTTCCAGTGCAGTCTTTACAACACCCGGACCGCTGACGCCGACATTGATTACTGCATCTGCCTCTGTAACACCATGGAATGCGCCTGCCATAAATGGGTTGTCATCCGGTGCGTTACAGAATACAACCAGTTTCATACAGTCTACAGAATCTCTGTCCTTGGACTGCTCTGCCACCTCTAAGAGAATCTCTCCCATTAATTTTACAGCATCCATGTTAATTCCTGTCTTTGTGGATGCAAGATTTACAGAACTGCAGACTCTTTCGGTACGGCAAAGTGCCATTGGAATAGAACGGATCAAAAGCTCATCTGCCTTTGTCATTCCTTTAGATACCAATGCAGAATATCCACCAATCAGGTTTACTCCTACTGCTTTAGCTGCTGCATCCATGGTATCTGCGATGGTTGCAAAATCTTCCGGTGTCTTGCAGGCTGCCCCGCCAACCAGCGCAATTGGTGTAACGGAAATTCTTTTATTTACGATTGGGATTCCAAATTCCTGCTCAATCTGATTTCCTGCTGATACCAGATCCTTTGCCACTGTAGTAATTTTCTTATAAATGTTATCGTTTAACTTCTTTAAATCAGAATCAATACAATCCAAAAGACTGATTCCAATGGTAATGGTACGGACATCTAAGTTCTCATGCTCCACCATTTTATTGGTTTCGCTTACTTCCATTATATTAATCATTTTTTGTCTCCTATATTCTGCCTTTCTACGCAGCTCATTTCCTGTATTTTCATTGATACGCCTTAGCGACCTGCCAACAGCAGTTCCCTTTTATGTAAGTCGTATTAGATTCTGTGCATCATATCAAAGATTTCTTCTCTCTGACATTTGATGGTAACACCGATTTCCTCACCTAATTTTTCCAGTGCTGCAGAACACTCAGCAAATGGTGTTTTGGATGTATTCAAATCAACAATCATCATCATATTGAAGAATCCGTCAATGATGGTCTGTGAAATATCCAGTACATTGATATGCTGTTCTGATAAATAAGTACAAACCTTTGCGATAATTCCTACAGTATCTTTTCCTACTACAGTAATAATTGTCTTGCTCTGTGTCTTTTCCATTTTGTTCTCCTCTTATTTTTGCTTTCTTAATATTCTTAAATCCGGATAAGCTCAGACACTTCGTCCCGCTTTGCTACCTGGATTGGAAAATCATTCCCGTGGTACGGGTTCTCACCCTGTTCTACTTCCTGGCGCACTGTCTCATATGCCAGTTCTGCCAGATTATTTTCCTTGCTCAGATGCCCCAATACTACTTTTTTAAACTTATCATGCAGAAGCTGTCCTAAAAATTGTCCACTGCTCTCATTGGAAAGATGTCCTCTGTCCCCTAATATCCGCTGTTTCAGAGGATAAGGATAACTGCCCACCTGAAGCATACGCACATCATGATTTGCTTCTAACAATAATACATCTAAATCCTGCAGCTTGTCTATAAGATAATTGTCATATTTCCCCAAATCGGTAATGACCGCCATCTTTTTATCTGACTGTTTCATGATGTATGCCACCGGATTTGCGGCATCATGGGAAATGGATACCGGCTCCACCGTAATATCCCCAATCTGAAATTCCACTCCGGCTTCAATGGGATGAAACAGTGTCTCATCTACTTTTCCTACACTGGAAATCCCTTTGATTGCCTCAATGGTCTCTGCTGTGGCATAGATTGGGATTCCATATTTTCTTGCTACCACGCCAAGACCGGAAATGTGGTCTGAATGTTCGTGGGTCACAAGCAGTGCCTGCATTTCTGCGGTTTTTAAACCGATACTGTTTAATCCTGCTTCAATGCGCTTTCCACTGATTCCGGCATCAATCATCAGATGGCTGCTTTCTGTTCCTGCGTAGATGCAGTTTCCACTGCTTCCACTTGCAATACTGCATAATTCCATTTTCTTATGTCTCTTTCTATTTAGTAATTCTCTCTCCAGTACACTTCAATTTTATCGCCATCCTGCAATACCTGTGTATACTGGGCATCCATGCCATTGATTAAAGTTACAATTGCTCTTCCATGGGATGCTGACAAATCAAAATCAATATAATCAAAAATATCCACGAATACATATTCTTCTTTGCCACTTAAAGTAATTTCCTGATTGTTTGCAATAATATGTAATTCTTTGCTTTCCGGCTCTGCCGTTTGAATGCCATCTGCTGCATTTTCATCCGCAGCATTTTCGTCTGTCACCGATTCAGCTGCTACAGAAGCTTCTGTCTCATGAACCTCAGCTGCACTGTCTGCGCTTTCTTCTGTTGAAGCTTCTTCTTCCGGTCTGGCATCAAATCTGTGGTCTGCCTGTCCATAGGAAATATGACGTTCGCCACTTTCATAGGCAGAAGCACTCCACTCAATTTCAAAGTTCTCATAGCAAAGGGAACCCATATCTGCCGGTTTTCCATTTAAAATAATTCCGGCTTCTTCATCTATCCGCACATCCATAAACTCTGCCAGCTGTCCGATGGTATAGAAGTTTCTGGTCTCGATTTCGTCCCCTTCCTGAATAACATAATTAGAAGGCTCAAGGCTTCCGTTGACCTGAACAAATTTCGGGCAGGTAATATTGATGCCATTAACCTGAAAGGTAATGGTGGAGGATGTATACTCATCTAACTGTTCAATCGTAAATACGGCTTCTTTTCCAATGGTAGAGGCTTCTATGGTAATCTCGGAATTTGGAACCAGTGGTGTATTGATGCTGACTACTCTTCCGTCCACTTTAACAATGGCAGATTCTCCCGGTTCTCCACGGACAATTCTCGGCTTGCCATTTACGGTAAACTCTACTGCCTTGCCCCGTCTTGGGAACAGTGCTTCATTCGGGAAGCCCGCCTGCAATGCAGCGTCCACAATAGTAAGATGGCTGTTGTCATAAAGCTTTAAGCGTTCTCCGTTAAACCGGACCATAATGAAATTATTCTTCTGGTCATAATAATTAAGACAGATTCCAATCGGCGTTACCAGTAATGGGTCTTTCTTAATTTCTTCCTGTGCAAAATGAACCTCTTTTAAAACTTCTTCTCCACGTAATGCCACACGCTCTCTTGGAATTTCAAGTTTGTCTGCAAGCATTTCCGTAAATCCATGGATTTTGCCGCCGCCGCCAACTACGAAGGCTGCGCTGACTGATTTATCACCATTTAACTCTTTGATTTTCTCTGCCACCTCAGTGGTAATCTTATCTACCGTATCATGGGTTAAATCCCAGATTTCTTCAGATGGAATCGTATGGGTAATGCTCATGATATCAGTAAATTCCACTTCATCCGCCATACCGGATGTCAGCTTCATATGTTCTGCCATATTAAAATCCACCAGATAATGCTGCACAATTAATTCGGTCAGCTCATCTCCGGCATAAGGAATCATGCCATATGCAATAATGCTTCCGTCTCTGGTGACACAGATGTCGGATGTTCCGGCTCCCACATCCACCAGTGCAATATTTAACATTCGAAAGGCCTCCGGAATTGCTACGTTAATTGCAGCAATAGGCTCCAAGGTCAGATTGGCAACATTTAATCCAGCCTGCCCTACTGCAGAATACAGACCATCTACAACGTCCTCCGGCAGGAAGGTTACGATAACATCCTCCGAAATTTTCTCTGCCTTATGTCCTTCGATATTGGAAAAGACTTCATCATTGATATAATATTTTACAACGGAATATCCCACACAGTAAAATTTGTAACGGGTATCATTCCTCTCTTTTAAAATCTGCTGGGCATGGTCTACTCCCAGTAAATCCAGAGTATGTATATGTTCTGCAGTTACTACGGTCTCTTCTGCGAATTCATATTCCACGCTGGTGGTCACGGTTTTCAGTACACGGCCAGCGGCAGCAATGCAGACATCGGTAAGCTCTGCCTCTAACTGCCCTTCTAATTCTGCCTTTACTTCTGCAATGGTTCTGCCCACTCTTCCGATGTCATGAATCTGACCATCCAGCATAGCTCTGGTTTCATGCTCTTTCATATACTGGGCTGCCACATAGAAGTCTTTGCCTTCCCGATATCCAACTGTTCCAACTACGTTTCTTGTTCCGATATCCAAGCCAAATACAAATTGATTTGCATTCTGTTCTGCATTATCCATTGGTATTTTCTCCCTCATTCTCTATTATCGTTCTTACCTGTGCAATGGTTTCTTCCGTCGTACCATTATTATCAATTACCACTTTGCAATGTCTGCGGTATTCGTTCTCGCAAAGCTGGCTTTCAAACATTTCACTGATTTTTTCATCACTGTAGCCTCTCGACTGCTTCAGCCTCGCTCTGCGATTCTCCTCTGAAGTATAAATATACCATAATTCATCGCAAATTTCATCATAATGTTCTTCGATTAATAATGCCGCTTCCAATACCAGATAACGAAGCCTGCCTTCTGCCTTTTCCTGCTCTAATACATGAAGCACATATTCCTTTACTGCCGGATGCAAAATTTCATTCATTCTATTCCGCCTGGCTTCATCCTTGAAAATAATGGCTGCCGCCTTCGGACGGTTCATCTGCCCCTTTTCATCAAAGACATCTGTTCCCGCAAACAGCTCCTGCAATTTTTCGTTACAGGACTGTCCCGGCTCGGAAAGTTTTCTTGCGACATCATCCGCCAGCATTACTTTCGTATCTTCTCTGCTGGCAAGGTATTTTAATATTTCTGTTTTTCCGGCTCCTACGCCTCCGGTAATTCCGATAAATTTCATAATTTCTGCCTTATGCCTTATCCTATTTTGCTTCGTACCAGTTATTTCCGGCATGCATATCTACCTCTAAGGTTACTGCAAGGTCCGCTGCATGAAGCATTTCTTCTTTCAAAATCTTCTCTACCTGCTGCTGTTCCTCTTTGCAGGTCTCAACCAAAAGTTCGTCATGTACCTGTAAAATCAGTTTTGATTTCAAGCCTTCCTCTTTCAGGCGGTCATGTACATGAATCATGGCTATTTTAATAATATCTGCTGCAGAACCCTGAATCGGTGCATTCATTGCCACACGTTCTCCAAAGGAACGCTGCATGAAATTACTGGAGGATAACTCCGGCACCGGTCTTCTTCTGCCAAACATGGTTGTGACATAGCCTTTTGTCCTGCCATCCTCTACCAGTCCGTCTAAGAATGTCTTGATTCCCGGATAAGTTTCAAAATAGCTCTTAATATACTGTTCTGCTTCTTTTCTTGTAATACTTAAATCCTGACTTAATCCGAAGGAACTGATTCCATAGACGATACCAAAGTTTACCGCCTTTGCATTTCTTCGCTGCAGTGGCGTTACTTCTTCGAACGGCACATGAAATACCTTGGATGCAGTAATCGCATGAATATCTTCTGCATGCTTATAGGCATCAATCAGATTTTTATCTCCTGACATATGCGCCAGCAGACGAAGCTCTATCTGGGAATAATCCGCATCTAAGAATACATAACCTTCTCTCGGTAAAAACACTTTACGAATCAGCCGTCCCAATTCCATCCTGATTGGAATGTTCTGTAAATTCGGGTCTGTACTGCTTAAACGTCCGGTAGCTGTTATGGTCTGCTGGAATGTACTGTGAATCCGTCCGTCCCCTGCAATAAATGCAGCCAGTCCGTCGGCATATGTGGATTTTAATTTGGTCAACTGACGGTACTCTAATATCTTCGATACAATCGGATAATCCGGTGCCAGCTTTTCCAGTACATCTGCTGCAGTGGAATATCCTGTCTTGGTCTTCTTTCCATTTGGCATCTGCAGTTTTTCAAAAAGAATCACGCCAAGCTGTTTTGGTGAATTGATATTAAAGGTTTCACCGGCCTCTTCGTGGATTTCTTTTTCAATTTTATCTATAGATACTGCAAGATTCTCTCCGTATTCTTTTAAAGCATCTGCATCAATGGCAATGCCTTCCTTTTCCATATCGGATAAGGTATATACCAGTGGCATTTCTATTTTATCAAAGAGTTCTTTCATGCCCTCTTCTTCTAACTGCTTTGCCAGCGGTTCTTTTGCCATTAAATTAATATATGCCTGATAGCATGCCATTTTCAAGAATTCTTCCGGCTTTTCTTCCGATGCTGTGGCTAAATCTTTCTTTCCAAGGTAATCCTCTTTCGATGGCACCATCAAATCAAGATAGTCTTTTGCAATATCTTCATAAGCATAGTCGTTTTTCAATGGATTTAATAAATAAGCTGCTATTTTCACATCAAAAATATGACTTTTTTCATCGGCTTCTATCCATCTAAGCTGTGGCTTTAAATCAAAGGTGCAAAGCTCTACGCCTGCTGCATGAAGTTGTCTAATTTGCTCGAATAGATACTGCTCTGTCACAAATCCTTCTGCCGGGATATATGCCACATCTTCTTTTGTGCATGCAACTGCAAGGCCAAGCACAACATCCTTTTCATAAATCAACTGGACGCCTGCTGCCTGCTGCTTCTTTGCCTTTGCAAAAAAATCTTCTACCTCAGCAAAATCCTCGATTCGTTTAAAGTTTTCCTCTCCGGTATTTACCGGTGCATCCACTTCAAACCGTTTCAGAAGATTCTTAAATTCCAGACGCTTACACATCACATAAGCTTCCGGTGTATATAAATTACCAATTCTTGCTTCGTTGATATCATATGGGATGTCTGCATCTATCTTAATGGTAGCCAGTGTCTTACTCAACTGCGCCATGTCATAATGCTCTTTTAACATCTCTTTTGCACGGTTTGGCTTAATTTCTTCTACATGGGCATATGCATTTTCAATACTGCCATATGCCACAATCAGGTTCGTGGCAGTCTTTTCGCCGATTCCCGGTACACCCGGAATATTATCTGCGGTATCTCCCATCAGCGCCTTTACATCAATAAACTGTAATGGTGTAACCTGATATTTTTCCAATACCTCTTTGGTATTATAATCTTCGATTTCCGTTCCTGTCCGCTTGGTCTTTGGAATCCGGATCTTAATATGATTACTGGCAAGCTGCAATAAGTCCCGGTCTCCGGACACTACAGACACTTCATAGCCTGCTGCTTCACTGCGCTTTGCTATGGTTCCCAATAGGTCGTCTGCTTCTAAGCCTTCTTTTTCAATTACCGTAACTCCCATGGCACGCAGCATTTCTTTCATCAGCGGTACCTGCTGCCGTAATTCTTCTGCCATCGGTTTTCTCGTTCCCTTGTATGCATCAAACATCTTATGACGGAATGTCGGTGCATGCACATCAAAAGCAACCGTAAGATACTCCGGCTGCTCTTCCTCTAATATTTTAAATAAAATGTTTAAGAAACCATATACTGCATTGGTATGAAGTCCCTCTGCATTGGTCAAATCCGGTAATCCAAAAAATGCCCGGTTTAATATACTGTGTCCATCGATCAGAACTAATTTTTCGCTCATCTTGTCCTAACTTTCCTCATCCATCATCTGGAAGAATTTTGTATCTATTTCAGGGTATGACCGTTTCAAGGAAATCGGCTTACCATTACGATCTAAGAAGCAGTGCTCACTGGCTGCAATGGTACGGAGTTCTCCGGTCTCTTTGTCTGTCATACGATAACGGACACTGAGTTTGATTCCATTGTAACTTGCAATGGCTGTTTCAATAACAACGGTATCTCCGAATCGCACCATGCTCTTATATTCACACTGTACAGACAGCACCGGACTGATAATTTCCTGGTCTTCCATCTGTTTATAGCTGAAGCCCATCTGATCCATCAAGTCCATGCGTGCCTCTTCCATCCAACGGATATAATTGGAGTGATGCACAATCCCCATCTGGTCTGTCTCATAATATTTTACATTATGCTCATACGGTTTTACCTTAATTGGTGTTACTCCATGATAAATATCAACTCTTGTATCCTTCATATCTGTCACCTTCCTTACGAAACGATTATACTCAAAAAACGAACGACGTTCAAGCGTCGGAGGGATTCTTTTGGAATTATTACGCCTTTTCTATTCCCCAATCACATGAATCTGACACATTTTCATAGTGGTAAGTGCCGCCTCATGGGATTCCGGTGTCACTCCGGCACAACATGTGGCATCTACCGTAATCTCTACATCCGGAAATTCTGCCTTCAAAATCAAGGCATTGGATACCACACAGATATCCGTACAAAGACCGCATAATTCTATTTCTTCAAAGTTCCGCTCCGACCAGTGTGTCCATCCAAAGGTCGGTTTATTAATATAGCTGCATCCCGGCACCTCTAAACCTTCTGCAATTTCCCAGCCCTTTGTGCCTTCGATGCAATGCTCCACCGGAAGCTTCTTTCCCTCCGGTGTGTTAAGATAATCTGACTGATGGGTATCCCGGGTAAAAATGATCTCGTCCCCGCGCTCCTGATATTCTTTGATTTTCTCTTTTACCTTCGGTACAATTGCCTGCGCTTCTCTGGTTCCAAGTGAACCATCGATAAAGTCATTCTGCATATCTACTACAATCAGTGTTTTCATATTTGATTCCTTTCATTCCTTTTTACAAATGATTATCCTGAAGTTATTTTCTTTTATTATACACATTTTCCCTGACAGTTGCATACCATATCATAAATATCTTATGGGCAACCGCTATGTCAAACTGTACGAATCTTTTTTATCTCTCCACAATTTCCTGCCAGTTGTCCGAATGCCTGTCGACCGATGAGCTTACGCTTCTTGCCGCAGACCTGGTGGTATTAAGTGATATGCTTGCAAATCTTGCCGCTGCTATCGGATACAGCACCAAAACTGTCGGCAGGATAGAACGTGGGGACAGCACCCCATCTGCCGAATTTATGCTGCGGATATCAAAGTACTTTAATATGCTGGTGGAAGATGTATTCCATGTGGAAGATTGAGTCGGATGCAGATCCACTCGGACTATGATATAATAAAAATAATTTTTTTGATTCTCCTCGTATGTCTTGTAATTCTTTTTGCGTGTTTCTGCTACTCTCATTCTGACACAGATAGGAGATGCCATATCCAAGAAGCCCCGCCACAGAAAAAACAAATATCACCGCTAATAAAAGTTGCAGAGTCAGGCATTTCCATTCCCATACACGCCTTCTGCTTTGATTCCGTCTGTGTCTTTTCCTTCGCCTCTTCCGCAGCGTACACTCCCTGTTGTGTTTTCTTTGAAGAAAAGACGG
>ERZ1026850.1200-NODE-1200-length-14069-cov-5.204724_pt1 | contig 14069 bp, 12 predicted proteins | sample MGYA00380155_ERZ1026850 | MGnify/ENA primary metagenome ERZ1026850 (study PRJEB33269, sample SAMEA4719791) | human gut metagenome | biome: human-associated habitat; feature: organic feature; material: feces | place: Cameroon | collected 2013-10 ... | reverse complement strand
CCTTTTACAGGAAGATATATTTACATACGAATAATACAGCCAGAATATACATAAGTGGTGTGATTTTCTTAGCTTTACCAGCACATACGTTGATAACAACGTAAGAGATAACACCAACTGCGATACCTTCGGAAATGCTGTAGGTAAGCGGCATAGCTACCAGGCAAAGGTATGCCGGAATGGCTTCTGCGAAATCACTAAAGTCAATCTCTACAACTGCAGTAATCATTAAGAATCCTACGAATAATAATGCAGGAGCTGTTGCGAAGCTTGGAATGGTTGTAAAGATTGGTGCAAAGAAGATTGCCAGTAAGAACAGGAAGCCTGTTACTACGGAAGCAAGACCTGTTCTACCACCTTCGGATACACCGGAGGAACTTTCTACGAAAGTGGTTGTAGTGGAAGTACCAAGTACGGCACCTGCACTGGTTGCAATCGCATCTGCTAACAGAGCCTGTTTGATACGAGGAAGCTTTCCGTCTTTATCAAGCATTTTTGCCTTGTTTGCGCAACCAATCAGAGTTCCTAAGGTATCAAATACATCTACAAATAAGAATGCAAAAATGATAACGATAAAGTCTGCTATTTTTACCGTAGAGAAGTCTGCTTTAAAGCACTGACCAAAGGTTAATCCGATGGCACCTAAGCTGAAACCACTCCAGGATGGAATCAGGGAATAGAATCCAGCATCGGGAGTTACCACATAAAGACCTGTCAGCTGGCAGATAATACCGAGAATCCAGGTTACGAAGATACCAATCAGGATAGAACCTTTTACGTTCTTAATATAGAGAACAGCGATAATGAATGTACCAATAACTGCTAACAGTGCACTGATACCTGCTGTACGGAAGTTTTCTGTAAAGTTTACAACGGTTACCAGGGTAGAATCACTATTTACGATGATACCTGCATTCTGGAAGCCGATGAAAGCTACGAATAAACCGATACCAACGGAAACACCTTTCTTTAACTGCAATGGAATTGCATTGAAGATGGCTTCACGGACATTGGTAACAGATAATACAATGAAGATAAGACCTTCTACGAATACGGCACACAGTGCTACCTGCCAGGAATATCCCATCGAGCCACATACTGTGTAAGCAAAATAAGCATTTAAGCCAAGTCCTGGTGCCAAAGCAAATGGGTAATTGGCAAGCAGTGCCATAGCCAGGGTTCCGATGAATGCGGATAAGGCTGTTGCCATAAGGATTGCCTGGCTGTCCATACCGGATGCAGACAGGATAGATGGGTTTACTGCCAAAATGTATGCCATGGTCATAAATGTTGTTAAGCCGGCAACCACTTCGGTTTTGATGTTTGTGTTGTTTTCTTTGAGTTTAAACAATTTCTCTAACATCACATTTCTCCTTTTCTCATAAGTTTAATGGGTTACATTTATTTGCCTTCATAGATGATGACACTGTCAACGTCGTAGTTTTTCAGGCGTTCCCTGCCCTTTAATCCGGCTAACTCCATTAAGAAGAGAACCTTTACTACTTCGCCTCCCAGTTCTTCAATCATCTGAATGCTCGCTTCAATCGTACCGCCGGTAGCAATCAAATCATCTACTACTACGACTTTCTGTCCCGGTTTGATAGAGTCTTTGTGCATCTCTACTACTGCACTGCCGTATTCCAGGTCATATTCCTTAGAAATAGTCTCCATAGGAAGTTTTCCTTTCTTACGGACCGGAACAAACGCTTTATGCATGGCATACGCAATCGGCACACCAAAGATGAATCCTCTGGATTCGGTTCCGACGATGACATCGAAATCAACTCCCTCTAATTTTGCTTTCATGGAGTCAATTGCAAGTGCCAGACCATCGGCATCCTGTAAAACGCTTGTTACATCTCTGAATATAATTCCTTCTTCCGGGAAATCAGGGATACTGCGTACATATTCTTCGATTTTTTTCATGTAAGTGCCCTCTCTTTACGCTTAATCATTCTATAGTTGTATACCCACATACCTGTACCAACCATTTTCTAGTATATCATAAATCTTTCTTTTTGCATTATACAACTTGCATAAAACGTATAGAATCTGACAATTTCTCGCTTGTTTTTCCTTATTATATGAGCTAATATATAGGTACTTTACTTAAATTTGAGGAAATGATTATGAATACTGTAACAACAAACTATCGTGACAATTTTTATCCCAAAGTATTAAAGCTGCTGATTCCTATCGTGGTACAGAATCTGTTAAGCTCTGCCATCAGCTCAGCTGACGTGGTGATGCTAAACTATGTGGGACAGTCTTCTATTTCAGCAGTCTCGCTTGCTTCCAACTATGCCAACATACTGTTTATGGTCTATTACGGACTGGGCACCGGTGCTTCCATGTTAAGTTCCCAATACTGGGGGAAAAAGGATTTACAGGCTATCCGGGTTATCCAGGGAATTGCTCTGCGTTTTTCGCTGCTGATTACGCTCGTTTTCTCTTCCTTTGCCCTGTTTGCCCCACAGCTGATGATGCGGCTGTTTACCACAGATGCAGAATTGATTGCCATTGGTTCCGGTTATCTGCGGGTTATGTCCATTACCTACCTGTGCTGGAGTATTATTGAAATCTATCTGTCCATCCTGCGGAGTATCGGACGGGTTACGATTTCCATGTTTTTAAATATTCTGGCATTCGTTTTAAATATTATCTTAAATGCGACCTTTATTTTCGGTCTGTTTGGTGCACCGAAGCTTGGTGCCACCGGTGTTGCCATAGCCACAGCACTTTCCCGCGGAATCGAGCTGGCTGGCTGCATCATTGTTTCCCTTTTCAGTAAGGATATTAAGTTAAATCCTGCTTATATGTTTATCAGCAACAAGCTTCTGTTAAAGGATTTCATCCATCTGTCCTTACCGGCTCTTGGCAATGATGTGTCCTGGGGTGTGGCTTTCTCCATGTACTCTGTTATTCTGGGACATCTTGGTTCTGACGCGGTCGCTGCCAACTCTCTGGTTATTGTGGTTCGGAACTTCGGTACGGTCCTTTGCTTTGCCACTGCCAGTGCCGGTGGTATTCTTCTGGGCAATGTGATGGGGGAAGGCGATATGGAACGGGCAAAGATTTACGCCTCCAAGCTGATGAAAATGACGATTATTACCAGTGTTATCGGTGGCTTACTGATTCTGGCAGCAACGCCCCTTGTCCTGCGTTTTGCCACTTTGAGTGATACTGCCATGCACTATCTGAAATATATGTTACTGATTAACACTTACTATGTGATTGGTGCCGCGGTAAATACCACGCTGATTGCCGGGGTCTTCCGTGCCGGCGGCGACAGCAAATTCGGTCTTATCTGCGATTCCATTGATATGTGGTGCTATGCGGTACCTCTTGGATTTATCGCCGCTTTCCTGTTCAAGGCTCCGGTACTGGTGGTGTATTTCCTGTTATGTACCGATGAGTTCGTGAAATGGCCCTGGGTTATCAAACACTACCGCAGCGGCAAATGGCTGAAAAACATTACGAGAGAGAATCTTTTTGAGGAAGGAATCTAACCGCTATGCAGTATGCACTGGCTCCCTTAGAGGGTATTACCACTTATATCTACCGCAATGCCCATGCCCGCTATTTTGGCGGCATCGACAGCTATTATACGCCCTTTCTTGCCAGTAAGAAGATGAATACTAAAGAAATCCGGGAAATCCTGCCGGAGAATAATGAAGTCATCCATCTGATACCGCAGATTCTGACCAATAAGGCAGAGGACTTCCTTGCCATCGCCGGGCGGATTGCCGATTACGGCTACCAGACAGTAAATCTGAATCTCGGCTGTCCGTCCGGCACGGTAACTGCCAAGAAACGGGGTGCCGGGTTTTTAAGTGTCCCGGAACAATTGGATTCCTTTTTATACGAAATCTATGAGAAATGCCCGATGCAGATATCCATCAAAACCAGACTGGGCGTTGCCGACCTTGCAGAATGGGAAGCCTTACTTTCCATCTATGCCAAATATCCGGTCAGTGAACTGATTATCCATACCAGGCTTTTACAGGAATTCTATCAGGGTGCCACCCACCCGGAAGCTTATTGCGAGGCTGCCAGGTACTTATCCTCCACCGGAATCCCACTTTGCTATAACGGGGATATAACTTCTCCCGCAGGACTGGCTGCCTTATCACAGGAAATTGCTTCCCAGGGGGCTTCTCTGGATGCTGTCATGATTGGACGTGGCATCATCAGAAATCCCGGACTGGTATCTGTGTTACAGGATGTTGCCCCTTCTTCCACACAACCGGTAACCAGGGAAATCACAAAGGAACGTCTGAAGGATTTTCATAATGAAATATTGGAAAATTACAGACAAATAATGTCCGGAGACCTGCCCGTCCTGTTTAAAATGAAAGACCTTTGGACTTATATGAGCAGGAGTTTTACTTCTCCGGACCATTATTTAAAGAAAATTAGAAAGGCAAACCGTATTTCAGAATATCAGATTGCCGTAGATGCTCTCTTCCGGGAGCAGTCCCTGACTTTCTCCTGAAAGTCTTTTCTGCCTGCCGCCCCTGTTTTCTCATAGATGTGGGTTACATGATTTTTCACGGTAGTTTCCGCAATAAACAGCTTCTCCCCAATCTGGCGGTTGGTATAACCACAGTACAGAAACCAGGCTACTTCCAGTTCTCTTTCTGACAGGTCATATTGTGACATACATGTCAGAAATAATTCATAGCGTTCTGCCACACTCAGTTCTTTTTCTTTCTGCTGCCGCTCTTCCCCGGAAGAAGTGTTTTCTTTCGTAAACTTCTCCTCCAGTCGCAGATACAGCAGCGAGATAATCACAAGGGGTACTGCCAGAAGTACCATTTCCACCAGTGCTATCCACCTTCCCCGGCTGTCTCCTATCGCACCAATCTGTATCAGCAGCACACTGACAACCAGTAACACATAGAGTATCCCTAATGCCGGTTTCAGAAACCTTTTCACTCCTCTTCCTCCATATAATCTGCGATTCTTCTCTTGGCTTCTATCTGAAGAGGCAGTAACAGGACTTCAAAAATAACCGCATACAGCAGGGATAACACTGCCACTGCAAGGCTTGGTCCCAGTTTCTCCGGTGCATCCAGCCTGGACATTATATAGACAACCGCAAGCAGCATACAGATAAGCCCCGCACAGGCTACCTGCTTCTGCATCATCTCGATAACGTCCAGCGTCCTGCGCAGTTCTCCCAGATGGCAGGTGTAGCTTTTCTTTAACAGTTTAAACCCTCTTAAAAAATCTTTTCCCAGACCTTTCCGGAACAGCACCGGCACGGTCAGAATCAGAATACAGAAAATAGATGGAATATCCACAAGCCATCCTATTTTCATATATCCCGTGCCATTCATCAGCAAAATCATGGCACCGATTCCTGCAATTACACTGACTAACTCTAAAATCATAACACGTTCCTCCTTTTGATGATTTCCTTCGGATATCCTGTAAAAACCTTATCATGACACCCCGCTGAAAGCTATACTACCTTTTGTCAGACAGGGTAGTATTTTTTCTTTTTTAAAAAAGGTCCGCCTTCTGATATTTTCCTGTCTGCCTGACAAGGGCATATCACTTTCGGCGAACCTCATCTTTTTCTATCCTTCTGTATATCTTGTAAGGAACTGTTTCGTTCTTTCCTCCTGTGGATGGTCGATAACCTGTTTCGGGTCTCCCTGTTCCACAATCACTCCACCATCCATGAAAATAATCTGGTCTGCCACATCCCTGGCAAACGCCATTTCATGGGTTACTATAATCATAGTGGTGTTCTGGTCTGCCAGTCCCCTGATTACCTTTAAAACCTCCCCGGTAAGCTCCGGGTCCAGTGCGGAGGTAGGCTCATCGAAACAGAGGATATCCGGCTGCAATGCCAGGGCTCTTGCAATTGCCACACGCTGCTGCTGTCCACCGGAAAGCTGGTGTGGATAATGGGTCATTCGGTCTTTTAAACCCATCTGCTCTAAGAGCTGTCTGCCATGCTCCTCTATTTTGTCAAAGATTTCTTTCTTATTCTGTTTGAAATCCGGTCTTTCCTTTGCCAGTAACTTTTCCGATAATGTTACATTTTCCAGTGCGGTATACTGCGGAAATAAATTGAAGGACTGAAACACCATGCCAAAGTGCAGCCGCTTCTTGCGCAGCTCTTTTTCCTGCTCTTTGACCGGTCTCGATGCATCAAACAAAGTCTCCCCTTTTACCATAATGGAACCCTGATTGGGAGTCTCCAGGAAATTCAGGCATCTTAACAGCGTTGTCTTACCGGAACCGGAAGAACCAATAATCGCCAGTGCATTGCCCTCTTCCAGAGAAAAGCTGACATCATTAAGTACCTTGGTGGAACCAAAATGCTTCTCAATATTCTTTACTTCCAAAATAGCCATTTTCCGTTCCTCCTACTTAAAGTAATCCAGCTTGCGCTCAATATAATTGAATAACAAAGTTAAAATACCGACAAATACCAGGTAAAATACACCGGTATAGAATAAAGGCCAGGTCAGACCATTACTCTTCATAAAAGAATACCCTGCAAAGGTCAGCTCATACGCTGCAATAATACGCGCCAGTGAAGTGTCCTTTACCAAAGTGATAATCTCATTTGACATCGGCGGTACAACCCGCTTTACCATCTGCAACAAAGTAACCTTGAAGAAAATCTGTCCTTTCGTCATACCAAGCACTTCTCCGGCTTCTCTCTGTCCTGCCGGCACACCCTCAATACCGCCTCTGAAAATAACCGAAAAATAGCACGCATAATTGATACTGAATGCAACCACCGTGGCGGTAATTCGTCCGGTTTCATTACCACTCCAGATATTATGTCCAAGCCACAGACCTGGTCCGTAGAAGATAATAATCAGCTGTAACATCAGCGGTGTTCCCCGGATAATCCATACCAGTACCTGCACCAGATAGCGCAGTGGCTTCCACTTACTCATGGAACCAAATGAAAGAATCAGTCCCAGCGGCAATGAAAAAACCAGGGTAAAGATAAAAATCTCAAAGGTTGTCAGCAATCCGCCAAGCAGTGTTTGTGTGACATTTAAAAACATATTTCCCTCTCCAATACTTTCTTCCTTAGATAATAATAGTTCTAAGATGGGCATGCCATCCTAGAACTATTTCCTGCATTGCTCTTATTCCTTACTTCTTAGTTATTAGGTACGACGATAACCTGTGCGTTGTTACAATATGCATTGGTACATTCCATAGACTCTGTTACTTCAGAAGTTAAAGTCATACCATTCCATACCACGTCAATATTCTTGGAATCCAGTTCCATAATCTTGTTGTCCCAGTCGATTTCTACGAACTGTGCTTCTACGCCTAACTTCTCAGCTACTTTACGTGCCATGTCAGCATCGAAACCAATCCATTCACCGGATTCATCTTTATAATCCATTGGTGCAAAGTCTGTGATACCTACGATTAAAGTGCCCTTATCCTGGATATACTTCACATCGCTGTCCTCTGTCTCTTCCGGAACAGTGGCATCTCCCTGCTCTACCAAGGCTTCCTGTACGCCATATTTCTCAGCAGTCTCCAACATGGAACCATCTGCATAAGTTTCTGCAAATACAGCATTGATATAAGCTGCCAGGTCAGAACCTTTACGGCATCCTACACCATATTCCTCTGTGGTAAGCTCGTCTGTATGGGTCAGGTTTGGATAACTTGTTCCCTCACCAATCATAGCACCTGCCATCAACAGGTCAATGATAGCTGCATCAGATGTACCGGATGCTACTTCCATCAGGGCATCTGCCTGGGATGCTACGGAGTTAACCTGAAATCCTTTTTCGTTGGCAACTTCCTCTCCTGCGGAACCGGCTTCTACGGCATAGACAAGATTACTGTCTGCTGCATCTGCTTCTCCGCTTTCTTCTGCATTGGTCTCCGTTGTCTCTTCTGTTGCTTCCTCTGTTGTCTCAGAAGCATCGGTTGTTGTCTCTGTGGACGTGCTGCCACAGCCTGTCAGTAATGTTCCCATAGTAAGGGACATTGCTAACATCAGTGCAAGTTTCTTTTTCATAATAATCCTCATTTCTGAGCGACTTGTCATAAAAAGCGATACAAACAGCCTCTTTGTATCTGCCAGAAAGGCTGTCCGTTTTCGCTCAGGAACAAACAGCCTTGCGTTTGCGTTAGTATTTTATCATAGTAGTGGACTAAAGTAAATGAGAAACTTCAAAAATTCTTGCCATAACCGGTTTTAGGAAAGTAACCTGTAATACATTATCCTTTGTTTCGTAGGTAACATTCTCCTGCAACGCTTCCTTCGGATATGTCAGGGTTACCTGTGTTTTGGTGCCTGCCGGTACTAATTTATCCAGTGGAATCTGGCAGGTATCAGTCTCTCCGTATCTGCGCCATACGGCAAGATATGCCTTTCCATCTACCTTCAGTGCAGTTGCCATCCAGTTATCCAGGCTGTCTGCCAGTCCCAATGGCCATGCCGGCACTGCCTTTTTAATATCTCCACGGATGGTTTTATAGTAGTCGATTCCTTCTTTTACCAGGGCTTTTCTTACCGGGGATAACTGGGGCAGATGACCGCTCTGGTGGATACGGAGCAACAGGGCATTTACCATATTGTAAATGGTCTCTTCTTCATCGCCGTCTCTTTGTGGATAGGACCACACAGCTGCCTGCTCCGGTGTCAGCCCTGCACAGGCATTAGCAGAAATAGTCGCATAATTGCGGTAGTCCTCCTGATCTGACGTGGACTGGATACTGTACCGGGACAGCATCGCGTAGTCGGTACGCAGTCCGCCACTGCCGCAGTTCTCAATTACCAGGTCAGGATATCTGGCAAACACATCATCCAGCCATGCCAGATATGCTCTCTCATGCTCCAGCATACCCTGTCCCACACTGTCTGCATACAATTCCGTGCCGATACCCGGCTCGATATTATAATCCATCTTAATGTAGCCGACCCCATACTGGTTTACCACCCGGTCAACTACTTCATTTACATGTTCAATGACTGCCGGATTTCGGAAATCCAACTGATAACGGCTTCGGTCGAATACCCTCTTGCCATGTCTTACGAAGAACCAGTCATCCGGAACCTTCTTCGCCTTTTCACAGTTGATTCCCATGACCTCCAGTTCCAGCCACACACCGGGAACCATGCCCTTTTTGCGGATGTAATCGGTTACCTCTTCGATACCACCCGGGAACCGTTCCTTACACTGCTGCCATTCGCCTACGCTGTCCCACCATTCGCCCGGTGCATACCAGCCGGCATCGATAACGAAATACTCACAGCCCATCTCTGCTGCCGCATCAATTAACGGAATCTCCTTCTCCGTGGTCGGGTCTCCGAAAAGACAGTTCATATAATCGTTGAAAATAACCGGCAGTTCTTCATTGTCCCGGTTCGGACGGCGAATCATACGACGGTATCTGGTCAGTTGTCCCATCGCCTCATCAAAGCTTGCCCTGGATACTCCCACTGCCACCGGTACGGTAGTAAAGCAATCCCCCGGCTTTAACTGCTTGAACCAATGGGACTGTACCTCGGTAGGACCACTCAGTGCCAGATAAAAATGCTCGTTTTCATCACTGATTTCGGCATGCCAGGAACCATTATGCTCTATCTGCCAGTAAAGTCCACAATCCGCCTCTGTATTTTCCAGATAACCCATCGGCAGATATCTCTTGGTGGACCAGTTACCGGTGTTTGTCAGTTCAAAGGTCTGGGAAGTTCTCTGGATTACAGTTGGCTGGGTTTGTCCCAGTCCCATCTGTGGAAAAGTAGCCGTACGGAAGTTCATTTCCTTCTGCCAGCCATGGCAGGCAAAAATAAGCCTCATTTTCTCGTCCGAGCTTTGCTTTCCTTCCTTTTCGATTCCCAGATAATAGAAGGAAGAAATATATTCTAACGTCTGTTCTTCGGTTCCCTCATTGATAACATCATGGTGCATCCGTATGGTAGAAGTTCCTTCATAGAACTGCAGATAGGACACTACCCTGGCACCGGTTGTCTCATCCTTCTGGGTAATGGTCAGAAGTCTGCCCGTCTCATTCCGGGTATCCTCCATTCCCACATAAGTAAGCAGATAACCCGGAGCCGTCACAATATGCTTGTTTCCATGCTTTTCATAAGGTCTGTTGTATCCGGAGAAATTCACCTGTACCAGTTGGAATCCCTCCTTGATAAACTGTTCGCTCTCTTCCTGTTCTTCATAAGGATTGGCGGAAAAGTGCATCAGCTTCAACTGCTTTTCATCGGTTATCCCGAATACCAGATATACGCCGTCTTCTTCCACCTTAATCCAGTCTACTATTTTTGCCATAATACCCTCTCTATGTTTGTGTTTTCTTTATCTATTGTGGTCTTTACTCCTTCTCTCCTGCAAAGTTCTTAATGCACACCAGTACGATTACCATCAGTACAATGGCAATCGGCAGACAAATCCATGCGTTCTGTACAAAACCCGCAATCACATAGGATACGAAGGAAACAGCTGCTGCCACAATCGCATAAGGCAGCTGGGTGGATACGTGGTTTACATGGTCACACTGGGCACCTGCTGATGCCATAATCGTGGTATCAGAAATCGGGGAGCAGTGGTCACCACATACCGCACCTGCCATACAGGCAGAAATGGAAATAATCATCAGGTTTTCGTTGCTGTTGGCAAATACCGCAACCACAATCGGAATCAGGATACCGAAGGTTCCCCAGGAAGTACCGGTTGCAAATGCCAAAAAACAACCAACCAGGAAAATAATAGCAGGCAGGAAATTCATAAAGCTTCCTGCGGATGACTGCATCGCTGCCTCTACGAACTGTTTGGCACCCAGGCTGTCTGTCATCGCCTTTAACGTCCATGCAAAAGTCAGAATCAGAATTGCCGGCACCATCGCCTTAAACCCATCCGGCAGACAGGACATACAGTCTTTAAAGGAAAGTACCCGGCGAATCAGATACAGAATAATCGTAATAACCAGACCAAAAGCACTGCCGATAGCCAATCCTACGGAAGCATCGCTCTGGGAAAAAGCAGTAACAAAATCCGCTCCCTCAAAGAAGCCGCCGGTATAAATCATACCGATAATACAGCAGATAACCAGACAGATAATGGGAATCAACAAATCCATGACCCTGCCCTTTTCATTTTCCTTTTCGTCCTGTTCCGCATTGGCATAAGGTCTTGCCGCTGTCGTATACAAATCACCCAAGGCTGCATTTTTCTCATGCACTGCCATGGAGCCGAATTCGGTTTTCAGAAGAACCATACCTACCATCATCACAATAGTAAGAATGGCATAAAAGTTATAGGGAATAGCTCTCACAAATAGAGATAAACCATCCTCTCCCTCTACAAAGCCACTGACTGCAGCCGCCCAGGAAGAAATCGGTGCAATAATACAAACCGGTGCTGCTGTGGCGTCAATCAGATATGCCAGTTTGGCACGGGAAATATTGTGTTTGTCTGTGACCGGGCGCATAACACTTCCCACCGTCAGACAGTTGAAATAATCATCAATGAAAATCAACACACCCAGAAGAATGGTGGCAAGCTGTGCGCCCACCTTGGTTTTGATATGTTCACTCGCCCAACGTCCGAAAGCCGCGGAACCGCCCGCCTTGTTCATCAGGGAAACCATCGTACCCAGAATGACCAAAAATACCAGAATACCTACATTGTAGCTGTCGGAAAGAACCCCGATAATACCATCGTTAAAGATATGTAAGATGGTTCCTTCAAAACTGAAATTAGAATAGAACAGGGCACCTACCAGAATACCGATAAACAGGGAACTGTATACCTCTTTCGTAATCAGTGCCAGTGTAATTGCCACGATTGCGGGAACCAGTGCCCAGAAGGTTGCATACATTGCCGGTGCCTCTGCCTCTGCTGCTTCTTCTGCTGCCAGTACAATCATGGGACAGCACAGCAGGACAAGTGCTAACAGGGAACCAATTCCTATCACTTTTTTCTTGTTCTTCATCTTTTACCCCTCTCTTGTGAATCGTTCACTTTAGTAATTTATCTCTGTAAACAAATGTAGCAAGATTCTGAAAGAATAGCAAGCCTAACCGCAAAAAAGGACGCAAATCCTTTCAGATTTGCGTCCTCGCCTATGCTTCTTGTTTACATATATGGTTTTAAGACATCATGGTCTCTTAAAACTTTTTCTATTATAGTACCTTTTACCAGCTTAATCAATGGTTTCTTTAAGGCATTTAATGGTCCCGGTAAAGCAATCTCCAATGGAGACTTTCCATCCATCAGCTTCACACTGCTGTCTAATAACTCACGGATATCGTATACACTGCCCCATACTTCCGGCACACCACGGTCTACTCCCAACAATCCATAAACTGCTTCCATGGCAGTTCTGACCGAATACTCTGTGGTAAATACAGTATCTCTTGGTGTTTCTGTAAACTGTCCCAGGAATGCGAAGTTTACACAGCCATCCGGGATAACATCCGGGCGGTCACCTTTTGCCCTTGGCATGAAGAATGCCGTAATATAAGGCATCATAGTCGGTACGCAGACTGCACTTTCCTCTGCTAACTTCGGAATCTCCTCTACCGGCACACCCAGATGGTATAACCACTCTTCCGTGATTTCCTTACCGGTACATTCTTTCATTGGTTTCTTTACATAATCGCCTGGCACATCGGTAAACAGACCATATACCCAGACACATACCTTGTCTTTATCCTGTTCCTTGAACTGTCCCTGTCTGTTAATGGTCCAGCTTAACAGCCACTTGGAATCCATACAGCTTACGATACCGCCGGTAACCACCTTACCGGTTCTTGGGTCTCTCTTACAGATGTTGGTAATATAAGGGATAATCTTATCATCCAGTGTGGTAACGGTTGCAGACTCCCAGTTTGTCTTGGCAATGTCAGAACAGAATTTCTCAGGATGTCCGAAGGCAGGGTCCTGTTTGGCAATGTTTTTCCACAAAGCCCAGCAGCCACTGTTTCTGACTTCTGCATCCCCATTTGGTGCATGGTTCTGGTCACCATAGATGGTTCCCTCGGTACAGCTTCCGTTGGTAACAAATACCAGGTCATTCTCCGTCAGGACGATGCCTTTTTCTACACCTTTTACCTTACATTCAATGGCTTTTGCAATCTTCTTGTTTCCTTCAAACTCAAAGATAACATTGGTAACCTCTGTGTTGAACTGGAAGTCAACGCCTGCTGCCTCCAGATATTTCTGCATAGGCAGAATCAGGGATTCGTACTGGTTGTATTTGGTAAATTTCAAAGCACTGAAATCCGGTAAACCTGCGATATGATGGATAAATCTCTGGAAGTAAAGCTTCATCTCCAGTGCACTATGCCAGTTTTCAAAGGCAAACATGGTTCTCCAGTATAACCAGAAGGTAGAATCAAATACTTCTTCATCAAAGACATCTTCAATAGTTTTATCGTAAAGGTCTTCGTCCTTTGTCATAAACAGCTTCATGATTTCCATGCAGCCCTTCTGGCTTAAATTAAATTTACCATCGGTATGGGCATCCTCGCCCCGGTTTACCGTTGCACGGCACAGAGAGTAGTTCGGGTCTTCCTTGTTCAGCCAGTAGTACTCATCCAGAACGGATACACCAGGTGTTTCGATGGATGGGATGCTGCGGAACAAATCCCACAGACACTCGAAATGGTTCTCCATCTCACGTCCACCTCTCATAACATAACCTCGGGTGGGGTCAAAGATACCATCACAGGCACCACCTGCAATATCCATTGCTTCCAGGATATGAATGTTTTCGCCTTTCATCTGTCCATCACGAACCAGGAAGCATGCAGTTGCCAAAGCTGCCAGTCCGCTACCCACGATATATGCACTCTTGTCATCTACTCCCTCTGGTTTTTTGGGATGAGCAAAAGCCTCATAGTTACCATTGGTATAATAGATTCCTTTGCTGTTCTTCTCATGTTTACCAATCTCTGTATTTCTATAGTCATCTGCTACGCCGGGCTGCTGTTTGCCGGAAGCTGTCTTTGCCGCACCGGTACTCTTCTTTGCGGTTCCTGTTGCACCATTCTTACGCTTCTTGGATGCGGCAACCACTGCTGCACCTGCCCCTGCTGCGATAAC
>ERZ1026850.1197-NODE-1197-length-14085-cov-43.064718_pt1 | contig 14085 bp, 11 predicted proteins | sample MGYA00380155_ERZ1026850 | MGnify/ENA primary metagenome ERZ1026850 (study PRJEB33269, sample SAMEA4719791) | human gut metagenome | biome: human-associated habitat; feature: organic feature; material: feces | place: Cameroon | collected 2013-10 ... | reverse complement strand
AGGATGAGCGCGTACAGAAGCAGAACCTATTCGTTAAGGAAGCTTATCAGGATGGGTATGTATCTGCTGCCGCCTACGACTCTCTGGCTAAGTGGCGCACTGACAGTATCGCCCGTGCCAAGAGAGCAGCAGAGTCCGGACTGACTGACGAGGAATTCCACCAGCAGGAGCAAGAGCACGTCCAAGCGATGTCTGACAAGCTCGGTATGTACCTGCCGGATATGTCCAAGCAGTCTGCTACGGCAGTACTGCAGCAGCTCCGTGCAACCAGCTTGGCTAACTACACAGCCTTCCAGAAGGGCCGTGCAGCATTTGCAGTAGCTCAAGCAGACCGTGCTCTGGACCGTGGGCTCAGCTCATCCAGTGATGAGTTCTACCAGCGCCTTAATGCTGGGCAGGGTGCCGCAGCGCAGATGTCGATTAAGAATGGGCTGGATAGCATCCTAGCAGCCGAGCACCTGGATAAAGCCAAGAAGCTGGACCGGGCCAAGCAGTATCTGGTTAGCGTAGCGCAGCAGACCCAGGACCCTCTAATCATCAACCAGTTGCAGGAGATGGCAACTAAAGAGCTGGGTGTTAACTCTGTAGACGTCAACGCTGCTCTGTATCAGGAGTTTAAGCGCGCCGGTACTCAGATTGAGACTCAGGCCCGCTTTGAAATCTCTGATGCAATCCAGTCTCTCGAAGGGCAATCCCCGGAGGAGCAGGACCAGACAATGCAACGCATCCGCAACCGCGTGATTGAGCTGTCTGCTACGGACGTGCTGAGTCCCGGCACCAGTATGGAATTCTGGAATAAAGCCCAGACCATCCGAGAGAAGTCTGCTGATACGCAGGCGCTGCGCAGTGCCATTACAGGGAATCTTCCCACCTCTACCTTAGCGGGGATGTTCAAAGGGGACCTGGATAAAGCGCGTACGCAGCTTCTCAAGAACTTCCCGGACACTCCAGAGGGGAACTTGCAGCTGCTGGCTTACGGTAGCAACAGCAAGGATGCGTGGGCCGTCAATGAGGCGCACAAGCGTATGTCCACGGATATGGCGCGCACCCTCACTACTCTGGACCAGCTGGGCGAGGACGGGCAGGTATCCCGGGAGAACGTCAACAGCATTAACCTGTGGGCTCAGGCGTACAGCACCAGCACGGACTTGGGTAAGATGGCCCTGCTTTCTGAGGTACCGTCTGATTGGCAGGGAGTGGTTCAGAAGGCCATTGCACAGAACCCCAATAACGCCAGCAACACCATTCTGGACGACCTGCGTCGTCAGGCCCGTAACAAGGCCAGTGGGCGCTACAGCAACATCCAGAGTAACCCTACGGATAAGATGGTGGACCCTAGTGGCACCAGTAACTGGTTCAGCTTCTTCGGTACGGCGGATGCGCAGCGCCAGGAAGCGCGCGCTGCTATGGAGGAAGAGTACCGTTACACCTACAGCCACAACCCAGAGTCGCTGGTTGGTAAGGACCCTGACGACATCAACACGATGCTCAAGGGTAACATCCAAGCACGTAAGCTGGAGCTGGACATCTCTGGGGCACCTCGGCATGTGTACCTGCCCGCTGGGACTTCTATCCAGTCCCTCATGGGGGATTACCGCGGGGACCAGGAGCAGTTCAAGGTATCCCTGCAGCAGCAGATTCAGAACCAGGTCAATGCCTTAATCGACCCAAGCAACCTTGAGCGCGTAGTGGTGCAGGCTGCTACGGCAGGCAACTCCGCGCAGAACATGACCATCACCACCTTCGACAAGAAGGGCACCTTCCAGACTATGTCTGTGAATCTTCGTGATGTCCAGGTATCTGCACAGGACGCTTACGATAAGGCGCTGGCTGGTGAGATGAAGATTGGTAGTGAGCAGGTCGGTATCCGCCCGGCTACGTTCTACGACCACGACAACGGTAGGGCTGTAAGCGTCCAAGTCAACGGGCGCAATGGGGCCGGTGTAGAGCCTTCACTGTTCAGTGAGATTCTCGCCAACACCATGCAGTTCGAGGGATTCCGCGAGGGTAAAGGTAAGGGAAGCGTAGGCTTCGGCCTGCACATCAACTCCGGCATGCCGGTTCCGAAGAAGGTTACTATCGACGACGGTATCAGCATTCTGAAATCCTCCCTGGAGCAGCAGTACATCCCGAACGTGAACAAGCAGCTGCGCGGGCAGGGCCTGAGTGCCTCTGCGGACGCCATGAAGGTTATGGTGGACCTGAACTATCACGGCGGTAACGGGAGCTCCGGCCCGGTGGCTGAGGCTATGGCACAGGTACGTAAGGTATCCAAGACCCCTGTAGGGGCTTACCAGTACCCTGTATCGGAAGCCCAGGGCAAGGCTTGGCAAGCACTCCGTAATACTCCAGCTTACAAACAGGCACAGCCTGAGCGTAAGAAGTATCTGGAGCAAGGACTGCGCAACTGGTTGTTTGAGGTAGCGCACTAATAGAGGCCCTTCGGGGCCTCCCCTTATCAAAATTCTTTTAGGAGATAACATGGCTCAGTTTCTGAACCAAGAACCGAATCCACAGGAAAAGGATTCTGCTAAGGGCGCAACACTTAAACCTGCGCCTGAGAGCGTAGATTGGAATGACGCAGGGGACGCCGGGCTGAATGCCCTGCAGCGCTCCTCTATCATGGCCCAGGCCAAAGTGCCAGCTACGACAGTTAGCGAAAGCTTTGCATCGGGTATGGGCAACAGTATTGTGGCCGCAGCTATTCGCAAGGCATCTGCCCCGGCGTTCGACCCAGAGCCGATGTTTGATGCGAAGAAGCAGCTGAGCACCGACTCACGGGCTAAACTCTATACTCCTAACCAGGACGAGATTGAGTATCTGCACGGTGCAGTGTCTCTGGATGACTACAACTACCGCATCCAGGCTATGCTGGAACAGCGTGACCGTGACCGCCAGATGTCCGACAACACCCTGGCCGGATTCGCTGGTGCCCTGGTTGGTGATTCTCCGTTTATCCTGGCCCCGATGTCGGCAGCAGGTATCGCTGGCCGTGCTGGCTTAGCGGCACGTACCGCTATCCGTGCAGCGGATGTAGGCACTGCCTTCTACGCACAGGACCAGCTGGGGCAGTCTGCAGCAGTCACTGCTCTGGTAGCGGGCGTAGCGGGTCTAGACCAACTCTGGGATATGTCCAAGGCTGCTAGGGCGGCTGCAAAGGCACGTACTGGGCGTGAGCCTATGTTCGACCCGGAAGCGCCTACAACTCGTACAGCAAGAGACGCTAATGTTACAGGAGTAGGAGAGGGAGACACAATCCTCACTAAGACACTGGATGAACCTATCCAAGTACGTCGAAATAACACTACTGCTGTTAACATGAAAGCACAGGACGTAGTTAGATTCCTCAAGACCTCGGAGCACTTATCCAAAGGTCAGAAGGCTATCCTGGACACCCTGGGCGACGCAGTGCAGGACATTGATTTTAAACTGGTGGCCGGTTCTTCTAACCGTAGTCACTATGGATTTTCACCGGCATCAACAACTGATAGGGGCTTCGTATCTTTACGCGCCCCTAAGAAAGCTAACGGAAGCACCTGGACCACTGCAGGGGATGCCCTGCGTGCTATGGATGCGGACACTAGCCGGGTAGCGGTGCACGAACTGATTCACGCTGCAACCACCCGAGCCATTAAGCAGAGCCCTGAAATTGCCAGCAAGTTGGAAGGGGTGCGCGCTGCAATAGCAGCCGATTCAACCCTGAGCGGTAAGCTCAAGTACTACGCAAGTGACGTGCATGAGATGCTGGCCGGATTGGGCGATAGCCCTGAGTGGGTGGAGTATCTCTCCAGAACTCCGTCTCCTACTGGTAAGAGCATGCTCCGCCAGATTGGTGAGTACATCATGAATGCGCTGGGAGTTCGCACCAAGGGCTCAGCCCTGGAGGATGTTCTGGATGCGTACGAGGACGCTGTTAAGTGGACCGCAAAGGATTACGCAGACCAGGCACAGAGCTTCCGCAGTGAATCCTTCCAAGACCTGGCGGGTACCTCGGTTAAGAACGAGGCCCTGAATGCCCAGGCTATGATGGACACAGCTAAGCGTAAGTTCGCTACCATGTTCTCGCTCTACGACAACATCGCAGAGGGTAACGAGGACCTGGCACGCTTACTGGTATCTGATGCTACTGCCGTAGGCGGGCGCAAGCCGTCTGTGGTGGACTTCAAGCGTAACCTTACGTTGGAGATGGACGCCAGCGCCAGCGTAGTCGAGGACGCTATCATCGGTGCTCTCAAGGCCAAGGGCGTAGGCTTCACTGACCGCTTCTTCCATCGCAGCAACTTCCGAGCAGCACGAGCTGATTTAGAAGACCGCTTAGGGCGTTACCTGGACTCTGCGTATAGCGCCGAGGTGAATGGTCGTCCTGTGCCTCTGCCGGACTCTGACCTGGTTCCGCTCGTAGAGGCGTACCGCAGCTCTGGCTGGGCCAGTAAGTGGCACGACCACATGACTGCTGCCGGGCTGGTGGATGATGGTTCTCTGGTTAAATCGGACTACTACTTCCCGCGCCAGTACAGCTACGACAAGATGCGCCAAGGTATCGCAAATGGCCGTTCCCTGGATAACTACCGGGACCTGTTCCGTCAGGCGCTGCGTGACGTGTATCCGTCTATGGGGTCTGAGGTTGTTCAGCGCGTCGCCAAGGAAATGGTTGACGGCATCTACAACGGACGCGGCGCAGCTTCCGGCCCTATGTGGAAGCAGCTTATTAACGGTATGGGTAACGACGAAGTAGTCATGGCTATGCGCAATGCTGGCGTAGACGAGAGCGCAATCCAGAGTTTCCTGGCGGGTAACGTCCGGGAATCCGGTGCTACCTCTCCAGCTCGGAACCTGCGTCAACGTACTCGCTTCAACATGGACAAAGAGTATATCGTGGATGGTCAGGCTATGCGTATGCAGGACCTAATGGATACTGACGTAGCCAAGGTGATGCACGGTTACACCAACCGTATGTCTGGTCGTGTAGGTATGGCCTATGCTGGGGTATCTGACCTCAAGACGCTGGAGACGATGATTAACGAGTCCAAGCACTCTCTGGCCGATTCCGGCAAGTGGGAGAAGACCGTTAACGACGCCATCGACTTTATCCTGGGTGGGGCACCGGCTGATGCCGGACAGATGCCGGACCTGCTGCGTGCAGCGGGGAACATGGCTAACGCCACCATGCTCAAGAACTCCGGACTGTATCAGCTCACTGACACGGCCCTGGCCCTGAAAGAGTTTGGTATGTCCCGAGTACTGCGCGGTATGCGTGAGCAGCCTTGGTTTAAAGAGGGTGCCGTAGCTATCCGCACTCCGGATATGGCTAGCCGCCTGGACACAATCCTGCGTGGCAATATCCAGAAGGAGATGCGCTTCCGCTGGCTGAACACCTATGCAGACGACAACTTGGACCTGACCCGTCAGGCTTCCTGGTTTAACGTCACCCAGAACGTTGGGCAGGCCGCTCGGCATGTTAACGGTATGAGCATGGTGCACAGATTGCAGGTAAACCTGAACTCTGGGATTGTCGCTGACGAACTCACTCAGATGTTCAAAGGCGATGCGGAAGCATTTAAACGCCTGGGGCGCTTCGGGCTTACCCGTGATATCGCGGACCGTGCTATTGCTGCCAACAAGGCTAACCCTGGTGCGATGTTCCAACCGGACCTGCAGATGCAAGTCGAGGTGGTTGGGACCCGCATGATGGACTACCTGGTGCAGCAAGTACGTACTGGCGAGACTTCACACTTCGCACAGTTCAACCCTATCGGCAAGGTGATTGTCGGCTATCAGAGCTTCGCCCTGGCTGCCACCAACAAGATTCTGCGCCGGGAGCTGAACGATGCTGGATGGATTGGGGTTGCGCACATTATGGCGTACCAGTTCCCGCTGATGCTGCTCGCTACTATGGCTAAGCACGGTATGGATGGCAAAGAGGTAAACACTCAGAAGCTTATCGCCGAGGCGGCTATGGGTATGAGCGCCATTGGTGGTGTCTCGCTTCTGCAGGATATCTTCACTGGGGACTCTCCGCGTCACTCTCTGGCGTCTATGGGTTACGTCACCGGGCTGCTGGGTGCATTACAAGCCCTGGCTACTGGGAATATGGATATCCAGACCTTCACTAAGCAGGTCCCGTTAATCCAGGAATTCGCACCTACGCGAGCTATCATCAATAACTTCGGAGATGATTAATATGGCATACAGCTGGCAAGAACAAATCAAGCCAGCTGGTACCCAGGATATCCAGTGCGATATTGAGTATTTGGACAAGTCCTATATTCATGTATACCTAGATGGTGTGGAAACCACTGGGTACACCTGGACCAGCGCAACTAATATAAGACTGAATTCAACCCTAACGGCTAGCACAGCAGTACTATTAATTCGTAAGACTGAACGCGAGTATCTGTACATCGAGTTTGCTAGTGGCTCCCCATTCATTGAGGTAAACGTAGACTCGCAAAATATGCAGTTCTTGCACTTGGCCCAAGAGCTTGTGGAGGGTAGGGCCATCCCAGGATTCTATGGGAATATAAGCATGAACGGGTATCGCATCACAAGTGTAGCAGACCCAGTGGACCTGCAAGACGTTGCTACTAAGCACTATGTAGACGTCGGGGATGCTAGGCTGGATGCCCGTATTGATGCAGAACATGCCGCCTGGGTATCCGCCGTACAAACAGAGGCGGCTGCCCGTCAATCTGCGGATGCCACCATCAAGTCTTACGTTGTTTCTGAGGACGCCAGGCTAGACGCCCGCATCGACACAGAACGAGCCGCCAGGAAGGCTGCGGATGATGCCTTGAGTATGCGTACGTCTGCTTTAGAAAATACATTTATAAGTGGCGTGGAAACAGTAAGCTATCCGTGGAGCATTATAATCACGGAGGCCACGGATGAAGTGACCCCCGGCTTATCCTTTACCAAGGCTGTAGTAGAGCTTAATGGGGTCGGTCAACTCCGTGGCTATAGTTTCGAGATTGTAGACAACACCATATTGTTTGCCGAGACCATCCCTGCTGGTACCGTAGTATCGGCCAGACTAGGAGTTGATGTAACTGCAGGGGATGGTTTCGCTACACAAGCATCTGTAGACCACTTAGCCAGCTCACTAGGGGCTTTGGCGTATTCAGGTAAAGCAGAGGCTGTGGCAGATGCAACAGGTGCTGAGGACGTGGTGGAGCAACTAAATGCACTACTAGCAGCACTGCGTGCCAGTGGGGTAATAACATCCTAACAGGAGTATCATATGGCAGGAGCAGCTAAACGCAGCCGACTATCGGAGCTGCACCGAATGTTCACCGAGGCCTTGATTGAAGAACTCAAGCAGGCCCACGTTGAGGAGGTGCCGCTCCCGGCCGCAGATAAGTCAGTCATTGCTAAGTTCTTGAAGGATAATGACATCACCGCGGATGCAGATTCCGAGGAGATGCAGGACCTGCGAGACGAGTTCGATGACGAGCTGTCTGCGCGCAGAGAGGCGCGTAAGCAAGAGATTTTAAACAAGGTTAGTGGTTCAGACTCTGAGGACTTACTAGAAGGAATTGTCTAATGGTATCGGTGAAGACTGCGCGACGATTGCGCATGCTCAACCAGAAACTTACTGGTTATAGCGCGAATCCGCGCAGTATTCCCAAAGAGGAGCGCGAGGATATCGCCATGATGATGGCGGCTGCCCTCAGTGATTTCCGGGAATTCGCATACATCGGTATGCGCTTCCTGGGTTTCACGCTCACGGACATGCAGGCCGACATCGCAGAGTACATGCAGAAGGGCCCTAGGAAGCGCATGGTGGCCGCGCAGCGTGGTGAGGCTAAGTCTACACTGGCTGCGCTCTACGCCGTCTGGAGGCTCATCCAGGACCAATCCTGCCGTATCCTGATTGTATCGGGGGCGGAGAAGCAGGCGTCCGACGTAGCGAACTTAATCATTCGTATGCTGGAAACCTGGCCGCTGCTGTGCTACTTGAAGGCGGACCCTACCCGTGGAGACCGTACTTCATTCGAAGGTTATGACGTCAACTGTGACCTGAAACCGCTGGATAAGTCTGCCAGCGTAGCCTGTGTAGGTATTACCGCGTCTCTGCAGGGGAAGCGTGCCGACCTCTTGATTCCAGATGATATCGAGACTACCAAGAACGGTTTGACACAAACCCAGCGCGAGCAGCTGCTGATGATTTCGAAAGACTTCGCGGCAATCTGTACGCACGGGGATACGCTGTACCTGGGTACACCGCAGACCAAGGACAGTATCTATAAGACCCTGCCGGGGCGCGGCTTCGAGGTCCGAGTGTGGCCCGGACGCATCCCGTCTGTTGAAATGGAAGAACGATATGGAAGTACACTTGCTCCTTATATACTGCAGCTCATTGAGCGGGGTTATAAACGTACCGGCTTCGGCGTTGACGGGACGCTAGGGGAGAGCACTGATACCGGTCGCTACGACGAGGATGCGCTGATTGAGAAGGAACTGGACTTCGGTCCAGAAGGCTTCCAGCTGCAGTACATGCTCGACACAACCCTGTCCGACCAGATGCGTACCCGTATCAAGCTGTCGGATATGCTCGTGTACTCCGGTAGCCTGGACTCCTCTCCCGAGACCTTCTCCTACATTGCGGACCGCCGGTACCTGTACCAGCATGAGCATGAGGGGATTATGGGCCAGCAGATGTATTTCCCGGCGTTCTACGGGGATATGCACTTGCCGTATCAGCATAAGGTGCTGGTGGTGGACCCAGCTGGTTGTGGTGGGGACGAAGTCTCCTATGCCGCTGGCGGGGCTGCGAACTCGTACATTCACCTGTTCTCCGTTGGAGGTTTCCAAGGAGGTGTAAGCACTGAGAATATCGACAAGCTCATTGACCTGTGTGTAGAGTTGGACATCTCGGACATGGTGGTGGAGAGCAACATGGGGCACGGTACTGTGTCCATGCTTATCCTGAACCGTCTACGGGAGCGTCGCCTTGCCGGTATCGGCGTGCGTGACATCAACAACACCACGCAGAAAGAGCGCCGTATCATCGACACAATCAGCCCGGTAACTCGACGTCACCGCCTGGTGGTGCATGAGCGCGCTATCCACGATGATATCGGGACCTGTATGCTCTACTCCCGGGACCGTCGCTGGCTGTATTCTGCGTTCGCACAACTTGCTGGCATTACGTACGACCGCGGCAGTCTGGCTAAGGATGACCGAGCGGACGCCATCGCTATGATGGTGGCAGTACTGAACGGGCACCTGGTAGAAGATGAGAAGGTAGTAGCTGAGCGAGAGTCTGAGAAGCAGGCGCTGGCATTCATTAATAACCCGCTGGATTGGGCGCAGGGTATGGTCCAGAAACAGTTGCGGGGAGTCGCTGCACGGCTACAGAGCCGGGGTAGAGGCAAACGACATAGAGGAAGACGATAATGGCATCAATCATCGCGGCTAAGTCTGCGGATGTACAGTACGCCATTGTAGGCAAGAGCCAGAACCTTGAGAAAGAGGTGGCCCCTGACTACAATGTCGGCTTTGTGGGTACGGGTGCGTTGGATAAATTCAATGCTTTCTTTACCTACATGGAGTCCCAAGGCTACTCGGCTACGGCTGTCGGGGAATCTTTTAAGGACGATGGCACCTTGCAGGCGCGGCTGTTCTCCATGCTGTTCCAGCTCTCTAAGACCGGCTACGTAGCACTCACCGGTACAGGTATGCCTCTGGGCGAGGGTTCTGGTACGGACTTCGACAACTCATTCACGGCCCTGCAGTCGGCCTTCATCGCAGCAACTAACGCTGCTGCAGCATAATAGGAGAATCACTGTGGCAATTGCTAAGGCAACACAAGCACAGCAGCAGGAGCTGCTGCGTCAACTGAACATTCTGGGTAAGGACCTGTATGCAATCCTTACGCAGCCTCAGAACGTAGCCCAGACCGGTGCGGCGTTTGACACTAAGATTGCCGCACTGGAAGCTGCTGTTGCAGCGGTGAAGGCGGCTAGCTAATGCGTAAACTGGTCGCTGGGTTACTGCTCGCGGTTACTCTGACTGGTTGCTCAGCGACCTCTGCACTGACCGGCTTAGTTGGTTCTAAGCCGGACGTGTCTGCACAGGTCGGTGCTGAGAATACTAAGCAGACGCTTGGGCTGAATAACAAGGTGGACTCCAGCACCACCAACAAAACCGATGTACAGGATTCTAACGTGGGCACCCTGGATACTTCTAGTAAGAAGCAAGTACAGACTATTAGTACCGGCACAATCCAGGCAGAGCGCCTGCAGGTGGTTAACAATGATAGTTACAGTCTTATCCTCGCCGGATTAGCTGGGGCCAGCATTCCTCTGGTCTTCCTAGTAGTCATTCTGGTGATTCGTAAGCTGTTCAGGAAGAAGGGGCAGCAGGATGATTAAGGTAGGAGACATGGTTGGGTCTGACCTCGCTACCCGGGCAGGTGCAGCAGTTACCGGCGCTACGGTATCAGGAGGTTGGTTGGCAGAGTTAATGAGCTGGAACTGGAGCACTATCAGCTTCATCACTGCGACGGTATGTGCAGTGCTAACCCTGGCGTGGAATGCGTATTACAAGCGACGTACATTCAAGCTCCTAGAGGAGCAGGCACGTAAGGGGACTATTAAATATGAGTTTAAGGACTAAGGTTATTGCGGCCCTCACGGGGGCCACCATGCTCGGTGGCGCTATCACTGGAGTAATTAAGCATAATGAAGGGTTGAGCCTCCCCGCCTATAAGGATAGTGCCGGTGTCCCTACCATCTGCTATGGCGAGACAAAGGGCGTCAAGATGGGACAGAGAGCCACGCTGAGCGATTGTCAGAAGCAACTGATAGAATCAGCAGGGGAACACGCAAAGGCCCTTGACGGGCTTCCTGTGCAGCTCTCTGATGTAGCTCTGGTGGGGTCTATAGACTTCATTTATAACGTAGGCGTAGCTGGCTTCAACGGCAGTGCCGTGAAGCGGCATCTCAAAAGCCTGAATTATGCAGCTGCTGGAAAGGCCGTGCTGGACTGGCGCTATATTAGCAAGTACCAGCATAAGTCCCCGGGGGTTGGCTGGGTGTACAAGGGCAGTAACCGCTGGACCTTCGACTGCTCCCAGTATATTAATGGGCAGCGCAATAAGGTGTGTTGGGGCCTGTGGGAACGCCGCCAATGGCAAAGTAAGGCCATTGGTAATCAGTTTAAAGATGTCAACACTGCGGTTGCAGCGCTTACGTCGTAAGGAGTATGCGCACCTTGCTCAGTGCTGGTAAAATAAAACTTTAGTATAGGGGTATGTTATGGGTTTAGTTAAGAGCGTGTACAGTGGCGCCTACGAGAATGACCGCGCACTGTGGGCGCGCGCGTTGGCTGAGGCCGGGTACATCTTGGTAGCTGGAAGTTTTAGTGAGGGCGCCACGTTAAGCTCTGAATATGAGGCTGTATGGGATAGTGTAGGTGGTGGGTGCTACCGCTGGACAGGTGCCTTTCCTAAGACTGTAGAGGCTACCTCCAGCCCATCCGATGATGCAGGTTTCGTCAAGATTACTACGGAAAGTACGCTGCGTAATGATGCCTTAACGGTTGTTCCAGCCTCCCGATTTGGTGTGGCAGGGGATGGTGTAGCCTGTGGTGAGGCTTGTGTAGCAGCTATCACCTACATCATGAACAACGGCGGTACACTGCAATTTCCAAAGGGTGAAGTGAACTGGGGCACCACCCGGGCTACCTTCCCTATTTATAATGGCCCAGCGTTTAAAATCATTGGAGCCGACGGCGGCACAAAGTTTACTTTCGATGACACCCCTCCGTATGCCAGCGGTGTATCTTGGCCATACACTGAGGGTACTAAGATTGTTATTGGGGGCACGCCCAGCACTACCGGTTTATATGTAGCCCCGTTTACTCTTAGTGGCATTGATTTTGATTACTCTCGCCAGGTGAACAAAGGCGGGCCAACGTTAGAAACTATGGCTGCCGGTGCGCATCCTACCCCGTACTCCGACGGTGCCTTGATACTGCGTGTGATGTATGCGGATACCCCAATCCTGGAAAACATTAACATATCCAACGTTTACGGGTCCGGGTTGCAGGTGTGGAAATGCACTGACGCTACCATAAGGAACGTGAACTGCACTGATGTATCTGCCAACCAGGTCTTGGGGGCCAACAATAATGAATCCGTAGACCATTTTGGCTACGGCATCTGGTCTGGTGCATCGGCAAATACCCTCATCCAACGCTGCCGCGCCTGGAATACCCGTGTCTTTGAGTGCGACGACTCTCTGGTAGCCCCTAATAATGGTGCTAAATATAATGGAACCATTTGCGGCTATATCGGAATATACTGTGAGTACGCACCAGAACAAGGCGATACAGGCCGCTATCCGCCTAGGTACTCTTGGACGGGGGATACTAGCCTAACCCCTATACAGCTCCGAGGTTATGGAAGAGTAGAGGATTGCACGGTAAGTGGTTACACCCTTAACTACAAATCTGAATCTGCTCTTAGCATCCAGTTTATTAACTGCGTGTCTCTGAACCATTATATCGGGTTTAGTATGCAGTCTTCTGGATTGCTGAGCGCCTGTTACGCTAACGCGCTAGGGGTGGCTAACGATGTATGTCCTCAAAATGGTTTTGAAGCGCAACGTGCAGACTATCACCTGTCGTGGTGGTCCACCAGCACCAACGCCCATGACCTGCTTATGACCGGATGTCACGCCGTTACTACTAAGTACCAGTCTGTTGCAGTGGGTAAGGGTAGCCCTATTATAGAGAGTAACGTATTCGATATCTCTAAGAGTGCCCGCGCCCTAAACTCTGTAACCTCATTCCAAGTTGGTATTCTTGATTTCAATAAGAATATCATACGAGCTGACTCTAACTTGTTGACGTCCAGCGGGCATATACGAGTCACTAACTCGCGTATGAACAACATCAACGGGAATAAAATCTACAACGCTTCTAGCGTACGTTTCAGCGTATCCTTGCAACTTGGTAACTTCAACGAGAACCTGGTGGATGGACCTGTGACCCTGTACTTATCAGGCCCTGTGCGTTGCAATAAGAATTTACTGCGCGATGGCGCTATGTACACCACCCCGGCCATAACCTATTACCAGGCCAGTGACGGAGTGTTCGAGGATAATGATGTTTATGTATATGATGCTGCTGATACCCAGGCACAACTGGTACTTCTCAGCTCTACGACTAACTTCAAAGGCCTGAACAACCGAGTGCATGTAACGGCGGCTACGGGTACTCGGGCGGCGTCTATTCCCGTATTCAAGACCTTTGGGCAGTGCCTGTACACGGATATCAGTGATAACACAGTATCCGGAGATAGCGCCAGTGCATATCCTTGGAACCTGTTCAACGGAGTATCTGGAGCTTTCGTGTTTACCTGTAAGAACAACAGCACGGACAATGCTACGGCGACTCTACTCACCGGGCTGTACTCTCAGCGCGCGCCTTGGAGGTTAGAGGGTAATGACTGGACTCAAACCTTTACGGCCGAGGTTAATACCGAAGCTAACCTGTATTCTGCGTACAAGGCTGTGCTGGGCGAGAAGATACCGTATATTCGCCCGGTGGCGGGAGGTGCTGAGGGCATCGTTAAAACTAGCAGTGGCTGGAAAACTTATGGCTCTGTAGCCGCATAAAGGAGGTTAGTATGAGTTTATTGGTTTGGGACGGCGTATCGCCGCTGGCGGTAGGTGCTGTTGTATCTTGGAGCAACGTAGAATCTGTAGTGCGTTGGTTGGATGATGCGTATGCCATTATCGAGAATAGGGAGAATGGGTGCACATGCAAAGTGCCACAAGCAGAGCTTTCTGTTTATACGGACGCAGCCGCCGTGGCTGTGTCCAAACTAAGCGCTATACTTGAGAATGCTCCGGCCAATGCCGAGGAGCTAGCACAATACCTAGTGACTAATGGGGTGATAGTGCCTACAGCGTAGGTTAATAGCACAGCGAGCTACTAGGAGTTGCCCTGACTGGCCCTAGCGTGCACTATGCGTGGGCCCGTGTAAATACGCACCTCATTTTTATTATACTTACACGAGCCCCTCCCTCACCCTCAACGCGCCCAATTGCCCCCATAGGGGGTGTCCTGGGTGAATTT
>ERZ1026850.1189-NODE-1189-length-14172-cov-5.017851_pt1 | contig 14172 bp, 9 predicted proteins | sample MGYA00380155_ERZ1026850 | MGnify/ENA primary metagenome ERZ1026850 (study PRJEB33269, sample SAMEA4719791) | human gut metagenome | biome: human-associated habitat; feature: organic feature; material: feces | place: Cameroon | collected 2013-10 ... | reverse complement strand
TCGTAAACCAGACGGTTAGGTGTTCCACTGTAAACCTCTACCGCATACAGTCTTACGGTCTGTGTCCGTTTTCCCGCCGAATCGACAATTGATTCGCTTAATTTATAATAATATCCTAAATTGGGGATTTCGACAAGAGTCTCATACTCATAAACGTATCTTCCTTCGATTTCAAAGGAATTCCCCTGCATATCCTTTAGAATATGCTGATCCATAAGCGCTTTTTTCACACGATCAATCGCTGCCTTTACGGTAACCTGTGTCTGTAGCTCGAAATCATAACTCCGGTACACCACTTCACTCATTACCCCTTCTTCGGAAATCACCGCAAATCGGTAATTTGTCCGTCCAAGCGGCATATCAATCGGTTCTGTATATAATAAACTATTTTCATCCGGTTCGGAACCATCTGTTGTATAGTAAATATTTCCTTCTTCCGCCGTAATTACCTCAATTAAGGTAGGAAGCTGATAATCCCCGCTGCTCGGTGTAACCTCCGGTTTCTCCGGAATAGCAACATCAATGAGATAATAATTCTCTACCGTTTCGCTGCGGATCCCATAATCATTCACGAAAACAGCCTTAATCCGGTGTTCTCCCGGTTCCAGCTGAATCGGCGCCGTATATACCAGACTGTGCTCCTGTGGCTCACTGCCATCGGTCGTATAATAAATGGTTCCCGTGGTATTCGCAGTAATTTTAAGAGAGATCACCTTTTCATAATTTCCGGTAGAATAACCAAATTCCGGTTTCATTGCCATATAATGCTGGAACTGCGTCTGTACTGCAGTATCCCCACTTTCCATCAGCAATTCATTAATTCTCTCATAATTCTGCTGTCCGGCAAGAATCGTAATGATAAAATCAAAATACTGTATCTTCCGTTCCTCATCCATCGACCGTTTAAAGACAACATTTTCGAGGATTTCTGCCGCCCGGTCTGCTTCCCCCAGTTCATAATAGCACTGTGCCTGCATATAAGGAATCCCGGTATCCTCCGGCTGCAGCTTTTCTGCCTTTACAAGACAGGTAAGTGCATTCTCGTACTGTGCTTTCTCCATGCGTTCTTCTGCTTCCCGGATCTGATAGTTCACCGAATAATTCTGATAAATAAGGCCGGCAAGAAGAATAATAACAAGTGTCATCAGGATGGAGGCAAGCGTGGTAATTAAAATACGCTTCCGTGAAGTAATCCCGCGGAAAACATTTCCTTCCTTAAGAAAATCCTCCTCTTGCGGTTTCTTTTTTAAATCTGAGGAATTTTCAGACAGGTCCGGATTGATTTCCCATGCAACGGTCGACAGGGTTTCTTCAATGCTGTTCTGAATTTCAGGCTCAAAATCCGGAACAATCTGGATCTCTGCTCCACATCGTTCACAGTAAAGATGTTCTTCCTTCATTTCATATCCGCATCGTGGACAAATCATTTCCGCACCTCCTTCCCTGATCAGATATCAGGCTGCCTGCTTCTGAACAGTTATTAATAGTAACTATTCAGAACCACATTCGTAAAACCGCTGTTTCACAGCGTAGTTTACCTCATGTGGTTACTTCGCCATATAAAATTGCTATTCTGTTTAAATGCAAGCATTCACAGAAAGCAATTTTGCATGGCTCTGAATAGTTACCAAACAGAGCTCACACAGTTATGCAGCAGCATCGCAATTGTCATCGGTCCTACTCCACCCGGTACCGGTGTAATGGCTTCACAGACGGGAAATACGGAATCATAATCCACATCCCCGCAAAGTTTATTGTTCTCATCCCTGTTAATACCAACGTCAATGACAACCGCACCCTCTTTTACATAATCTGCGTTTACCATCTTCGGCTTACCGATGGCAACAATCAGAATATCGGCCCGTTTGCAGATCTCCTTCAGATTCTTTGTTCTCGAATGTGCGATCGTAACGGTTGCATTCTCACGAAGCATTAATAATGCCATAGGCTTTCCAACAATATTACTTCTTCCTAAAATCACACATTCCTTACCTTCGATTTCGATATTGCTTCTCTTTAAAAGTTCAATAATTCCGGCAGGGGTGCAGGAAATAAAGCCCTTTTGTCCGATACAGAGTGCACCAACGCTTTGGGGATGAAAGCCGTCTACATCCTTTAATGGAGAAATAGCCTGAATCACCCGGTTTTCATCAATGTGGGAAGGTAATGGAAGCTGCACTAAAATACCGTTTACATCTTTCCGCTCGTTCAGTTCTGCGATCAGTTCAAGCAGTTCCTGCTGCGTGGTCTCCTCCGGAAGCTCATAGGATAATGACCGGATTCCAATGTATTCACAGCCCTTTTTCTTATTTCTTACATAAACGGTGGATGCCGGATTATCACCGACCTGCACAACGGCAAGGGTAATCCCGATTCCCTGCTCTCTTAACTGTGCCACCTTTTCCTTCAGCTCATCCTTTAACTGTGTGGATATTTCTTTTCCATTAATGATCTTTGCCATATTCATACTCCTTTAGAATAATCCTGTGATCTTTCCGTCTTCGTTCACATCAATGTCAAATGCTGCCGGATGCTTTGGAAGTCCCGGCATCGTCATAACCGCTCCTGTCAGAACAACAACAAAGCCTGCACCTGCCGAAACATAAGCCTCTCTTACCTGTAAGGTAAATCCCTCCGGTCTTCCTAAGAGTTCCGGGTCATCCGACAGGGAATACTGCGTTTTCGCCATACATACCGGCTGGTTTCCAAATCCCATGTCTTCTATTTTCTTTAACTGCTTTAACGCTGCGGGTGCATAGCTTACACCGTCCGCACCATAAATTTCCCTGGCAACGGTTTCAATCTTTTCCTTTAAGGAAGCTTCATCATCATACAATGGTTTAAAATGGCTTTCCTTGGTTTCTATGGATTTAATAACCTTTTGGGCAAGCTCGATACCGCCTTCCCCTCCATCGGTAAAGACTTTTGAAATTGCAAACTCACAGTTCCTCTCTTCACAGAACTGCTTTACCCATGCTGTTTCTGCTTCCGTATCGGTATAAAAGCTGTTTAAGGTAACCACGACTGGCACTCCATATCTCTGGAGATTTTCAATGTGCTTTTCAAGGTTCACGATTCCCTTTTTCAGAGCATCCAGGTTCTCATTTACAAGGTCTGCTTTTGCAACGCCCCCATTGTATTTGAGCGCACGGATTGTCGCAACAAGAACCACAACATCCGGCTTTAAGCCTGCCATACGGCACTTGATATCAAAGAATTTCTCTGCACCGAGATCGGCACCGAAGCCTGCTTCGGTGATACAATAGTCTGCCATTTTTAAAGCAGCCTTCGTAGCCCTTACAGAATTACAGCCATGTGCAATATTTGCAAAAGGACCGCCATGGATCAGTACCGGATTGTGCTCTAAGGTCTGCACGAGATTCGGCTTCATCGCATCCTTAAGAAGGGCAGCCATTGCACCTACTGCATGCAGATCACCTGCCGTAACCGGCTCTCCCTGATAGTTATAGGCAACCACGATACGGGAAAGACGTTCCTTTAAATCCTGCATATCATCTGCCAGACAAAGAATTGCCATGATTTCAGAAGCAACCGTAATCACAAAATGGTCCTCCCTCACTGTTCCATCTGCCTTTGCCCCAAGTCCGACAACGACATTACGCAGCACACGGTCATTCATATCAAGACATCGTTTCCAGGTCACCTGTCTTGGATCAATCTGCAACTGGTTACCCTGTTGGATATGATTATCCAGCAATGCGGCAAGCAGATTATTCGCTGAAGTGATCGCATGAAAATCTCCGGTAAAATGCAGGTTGATCTCTTCCATCGGAACAACCTGTGCATAGCCACCGCCGGCTGCACCGCCCTTAATTCCAAAGCATGGACCAAGAGAGGGCTCCCGTAACGCAATAACTGCCTTCTTTCCCATCCGTCCAAAGGCCTGTCCAAGTCCAACGCTGGTTGTTGTCTTTCCTTCTCCTGCCGGTGTCGGATTAATGGCTGTAACGAGGATCAGTTTTCCGTCCGGACGTCCTTTTAGTTTTTCAAGATATTCCTCGGAAAGCTTGGCCTTATACTTACCATATAATTCCAGTTCGTCTGTTGTAATTCCAAGTGTTTCTGCAATCGATGTGATCGGTTCTATTTTTGCTTCCTGTGCAATTTCAATATCTGTTTTCATCCCTCATAAACCCTTTCTTTCAAACTGTAAGTATTCTGAACTGTTCAGCAGCTTTACAGCTACAGACATTCCTCTATGTATTGTTCAAACTGCTCCTGACTCATTAGTACCTTACGAGGCTTCGTACCCTCTTCTTCTCCAACGACACCGGCTTCGCACAGCTGATCCATAATCCGGGCTGCCCGGTTAAAACCAATCTTAAAGACACGCTGCAGCATGCCGATGGATGCTTTATCCTTTTCAATGATGAACTGTGCCGCATCCACAAAGTACTGATCCCGTTCATTACCGCCACCCGGGCTGCCGGCCCCGTCTCCCGAAGCAGCCCCCATGCTTTCCATCTTTTGCTGAATATCGGAATCATAAATATTACCACGCTGCTGATTCTTCAGGAATTCCACAACATCCGAAACTTCCTTATCTGAAACAAATGCGCCCTGTACCCGGACGGGCTTTGTATAGCCCTGTGGATAAAACAGCATATCCCCCTTACCTAAAAGCTTCTCTGCTCCGTTCATATCAAGGATGGTTCGTGAATCGACACCACTGGATACGCTGAATGCGATACGGCTTGGCATATTAGCCTTAATCAAGCCTGTAATAACATCTACAGAAGGACGCTGGGTTGCAATAATCAAATGGATTCCTGCAGCTCTTGCAAGCTGTGCCAGACGACAGATGGATTCCTCTACCTCGCCCGGGGATACCATCATCAGATCAGCAAGCTCGTCCACAATAATCACGATCTGCGGCATCTTCTTCGGAGCCTGCGGATCCCCCCTTACAACCATATCTTCGACTTTCTTGTTATATCCTTTGAGATCACGGACATTAAAGTCTGCAAACTTCTGATAACGATCCGTCATCTCGGCAACGCCCCACTGCAGGGCAGCAGATGCTTTCTTAGGATCAGTCACAACCGGAATCATCAGATGTGGAATTCCATTATAAACACTTAATTCCACTACCTTCGGGTCTACCATAATCAGCTTCACATCCGAAGGATCTGCCTTATAGAGAATACTCATAATCAGGGTATTAATACATACCGACTTACCGGATCCTGTTGCACCGGCAATCAGCATATGCGGCATCTTCGCAATATCACTGACCACAACCCGTCCCGCAATATCCTTTCCAACCGCAAACGCGATATTGGAAGGGAATTTCTTAAATTCATCGGTTTCAAGCAGTTCACGCAATCCGACCGCAGTGTTTTCTTTATTCGGAACCTCAATACCAATTGCTGCCTTGCCGGGAATCGGCGCTTCAATACGGATGTCCGTGGCCGCAAGATTTAACTTGATATCATCCGCAAGACCGACGATCTTGCTTACCTTGACTCCCTGCTCCGGCTGCAGTTCATAACGTGTTACGGCAGGTCCCTGGCTGATATCTGTAATCGTTACCCGTACTCCGAAGGTCTGCAGTGTCTGCTGCAGACGCTGTGCGGTTTCACGAAGCTCGTTTCCTGCATTCTTATTCTCTTTGCCCATACTCTTCGTCAAGAGGCTGATCGGTGGGAACTGATATTCCCTGGGGCGTACCGGCTGGTTTCCGGGACTTCCCTGTGTCATTCCCTGTGATGTCTGTCCGGAAGCACGATTCTGTGCGGAAACCGTCTGTGCCTGTGATAAACGATCTGCTCCGGCCGATGACACGCCGGATGTCATGCCGGATGCCGGACTCCTGGCCGGTTCCGGCTGTGGATCTGTCGTAAGTGGAATACCGAACGGATCCTCCTTCGGAAGCTTCGCCACCGGACGTGATTTTACGGATGTTGGCATCTCCTCTTCTGCATAAGGGCTTACAATCTCTGAAATATCATCACTCTGCTGTTCCCCGATTGCTCCGTTAATCCGGATCTTACTGAAGTCAAAGCCATCCGACGGAGCTTCATGGGTAATCACCTGCTGGGCTGCTGCTGACTGTGTAACTTCCGGTTGGGTAACCACAGGCTTCCGGTATGTATCTTCCGGTACCACTTCCTCATCAATATGAATATGAGGTTTTTCCATCTGTTCCTCAAAGTCGGACAGGTTAATCTCATGGATATCATCCCGTTCACGCACCACCGGCTCTTCATGGTGTTCTGCGGTAAGTGAAGTATCCATCATGACACCGGTTATCTTTTTATCCATACGAAGGATCTTCTGATCCTCCTTCTGTTCTTCCCGGAGCCGCCGTTCTTCTTCTCTACGCTTTCGAAGCTCTTCTGCCTCTTCTCTACGCTTCTGTGCACGCTCCCTGCGGTAAGCGGCATCCTCTCTGGATCGCTCATAAACCTTCCTGCTTCCACTCTTAACGCCCTTCATAAAGGACTTGTCGGTAATCACAATCAATGCAATAATGGCGATCACTAAAAGACTCAATATGGTTCCGATCAATCCTAAAAAATGATAGGCCAGATAGGCAAAGGAACCACCTAAAATTCCCCCACCGTTCCGGTTCGTTCTGCAAGCTTCATAAATTCCCTTAAAATCATAAGAAACAGCCTCCTGTGGTGCTTTCGTAAACAATTCACACATCATGCTGATGATCAGGTATAAGCATACCGCAGCAATAATCTTCCTTGTGGCAATAACATTTCCACTGTTAATCATGGCAAATGCAATGACCATAAACAGAAAAACCGGGATCAGATACGCAGTAAGTCCAAAAATTCCGAACATTACGCCACTGATCGCATTCCCCATTACACCAATCATTCCAAAATTACATAAAAACAGAAAAACACACAACGCAAACAAGGCAATCAAAATCACTTCGCTTTTGATTGCCACATCCATCGGCTCACTCTGACGCTGGCTCTGATTCCTGCTCCGGCTTCTGTCTGACGTGTTTGTTTTTCTGGTGCTATTTTTTTTTCTAGTGTTGCTTTTCTTACTCTGTGCCATACTACATCCCCTTCAGCACTAGATCTTGTGCTTACATAATCCTAATTAGTATAGCATTTTTTCTTTTTGCTATCAATGAGAGAATGTAGTTTTTTCATGGCATCCCCGATCCCACCGGTATCATTGATGATTCCTTCTTCAACCGCTTCCCGGCCTACCAGGATCGTTCCGACATCCTTCGTCAGCATCTCCGTTTCCATCATCAGTTCTTCCAGACGCTTCCGGGTAATGCTGCAGTGATGACAGACAAATCCGGTAATCCTGTCCTGAATCTGCTTAAAATAATCAAAGGTCTGTGGCACACCAATCACCATACCATTCATACGCACCGGATGGATGACCATGGTTCCCGTCGGGACAATATAGGAATAATCCGTACTGACGGCAATCGGAACTCCAATCGAATGACTTCCTCCAAGCACCAGTGAAACAGTGGGTTTGCTTAATGATGCAATCATTTCCGCAATGGCAAGTCCCGCTTCCACATCTCCGCCAACGGTATTTAAAAGAAGTAATACCCCGTCAATATTTTCACTGTCTTCAATTGCGGCAAGCTGCGGCAGAATATGTTCATACTTTGTGGTCTTTGAGCTGCTTCCCAGATTATCATGCCCTTCAATCTCTCCGATCACTGAAATGAGATGGATGGTGTTTTCTTTTGCATTTTTATTTAAGGTCGCCTGTCCGGTCTCTTCAATTCTCCGGTCCCGGTTTTTTTCTTCCTCTTCGCTTTTATTCTGTTCTTTTTCCACTCTGTCTTCCCCCTGAAAACATAATAAATGCACCGGGAATTTCCTTTCCGGTGCATTTATTATGTCCTTAATCAGGATTCTTATTCCTATGTAAGCTTTCTAACGGTCCTTTCGTTCCCACTCCTCAATTTCATCAAGCTCCCTGTCGAATGCAAGCATATCATCCATATTAACCTCAAAATCAAAATCAAGATGGCGGGAAACATGCTTTTTCGGTCCCGGCAGAGGATTTTCAAGATATTTCACCTTTCTTCCATCCGGCGCCGTAAAGAAATCAGGATTTTCCTGTTGTTTTTCTTCTCCGGTCAGTTCATCCGGGAAACGCCAGTTTTCTTCCGAATCATCATCCAGATCAAACCGCCACTCTTCCAATGCAGCAGTTGATTTTTCTATTGCTTCTGTGTGGTCCGGGAGCTTTGGAATTTTCACATCTTCTGATGTGCTTTTCTTTTCTGTCTTTTCCGGGTTCTTTCTCTTACCTGAATTCTCTGTCTCAAGTGTCGGATGATCGCAAATGTCCTTCTGTTGTTCCTCAATCCGGTGTTTCTCTTTTTGCTCCTGTTTCTGCATTTTCTGTTCCGAAGCCCTGCTTTCCTCTCTACGCTTCTGATAACAGGTTTGACCGGCATTGCACAGCATTCCAAGTAATATGACCACCACAATATAAATCACATATTTAAATTCCAATTCCTGACAGGTTCCCGGCAGATCCTTGAACTGTCCGATCCACCACCGGATCTGACCGGATATGACTTCACCGGACATTCCGGTATACTTCATGAGTGTTGCGAACATTCCAAGAAGAATTCCCAGAATTACAATAAGTGCCTGCGAAAATGTAGACATAATCTGATCCTTTTCCTGCAAAAGATCCTGATCCTGTCTCCAGATCAGCTCCTTCGTTGAAAGATGTGTCTTTACCAGTACTCCCGCAAACAGAATGACCAGAAGAAAGCCTGCATAATTCCAGATACAGACCACACCAAGGTAAAAGCCCATCAACATCAAATACAGCTCACAAATACTGCTCCTGCGCCAGCCTTCCTCCCTGGAAAGCGTATAGAAATAACCGATCATAAGAAACAGCACAGAAAAATGAAACAGATAAAAGTTAAATGGCTCCACATTGGTCGTTGCAATCAGTACCGATGGAATCGCTGCCAGAACCGTTGCAGAAAGCAATGCTGCCAGTCTTCCGCACAGACACCACACAGCCCGTAAAAAGCAATATAAAGCAGCTGTCTGCAATATTCCCTGAAATACCAGCACTGCCTGCAGATGATTTCCACACAGAGATAACAGCTTTGACAACAAATCTGTATATGCATAGGCCAGCCCTGAGGAAAGTATCGGTGTACCCGCTTCTGCCCTGACCATGGCGCGTTCATAATATCCATAATAATCGGTAACCATATTCCAGTTGAGAAAAATATACAATGCACGAACTCCCGCCACCAATATGGTCCATATAATGATTGACGCTCTCCGTTTCCTTCTCTTCACACTATCCCCCCACATGCCTTTTGGCATGCCATTTACCACAATGGAATTAAAAAGCTAAACACAGCTCAATGCATACTCAAGATCTGCAATGATATCCTTGACATTCTCAATTCCAACGGAAAAACGAATCAGATCCGGTGCCACTCCGGCTTCCTTTAACTGTTCATCTGTCATTTGACGATGCGTGTGGCTTGCCGGATGAAGAACGCAGGTTCTGGCATCTGCAACATGCGTCACAATAGCTGCCAGCTTCAGGTGCGCCATCATTTCTTCCGCAGCTGCTCTTCCACCCTTTAAGCCAAAAGAAACAACCCCGCAGGTTCCCTTGGGCATATATTTCTTCGCAAGTTCATAATACCTGTTGGATTTAAGTCCCGGATAGTTTACCCAGGCTACCTTTTCATGGCTTTCCAAGAATTCGGCCACCTTCTGTGCATTATAGCAATGACGTTCCATGCGCAGCGGCAGGGTTTCCAGACCAATATTCAAAAGGAAGGCATCATGCGGTGACTGCACAGAGCCAAGGTCACGCATCAGCTGTACCGTTGCCTTCGTTATGTATGCGGCTTTTCCGAATTTTTCCACATAGGTTACCCCATGATAGGAATCATCCGGCTTACAAAGTCCCGGGAATTTCTCCGGATATCTGGAGAAATCGAAGTTACCGGAATCTACAATTGCCCCGCCAATCGTCATTGCATGACCGTCCATATACTTGGTAGTGGAATGAGTTACGATATCCACACCAAACTGAAACGGATTACAGTTAATAGGTGTTGCAAAGGTATTATCTACAATAAGCGGCACCTCATGGTCATGCGCTGCTTTTGCAAACTTCTCAAAATCCAGAACAACCAGTGCCGGATTGGCAATGGATTCTGCCATCACACATTTGGTATTCGGACGGAATGCCTTGTTAATCTCTTCAACCGGCCAGTCCGGGTCCACAACCGTGCACTCAATTCCCATCTTCTTCATAGTTACAACAAGCAGATTAAAGGTTCCCCCATAAACCATGGAGGACATCACCACATGGTCTCCGGCCTCACAGATATTAAATACGGCATAATAATTAGCCGCCTGACCGGATGAAGTAAGCATGGCTGCCACACCACCCTCTAATTCGCAGATCTTCTCTGCAACATAATCATTCGTCGGATTCTGGAGTCTGGAATAAAAATATCCGGACTCTTCCAGGTCAAACAGCTTCCCCATCTGTTCAGAAGTTTCATATTTGAAAGTGGTACTCTGATAAATCGGAAGAATTCTCGGTTCCCCGTTCTTCGGCTGCCAGCCAGCCTGTACGCAGATCGTTTCTTTTTCGTAATTCCTGTTCATTTCTGCCCCCATATTTTGATTTTATGGTAACTGTTCAGTACCTTCACAGTTACGATGCAAAATCCATTCCAAATCGGCTTCGCCGATGGGATTTTGCATTACTGAATCATTATCTTACGGTCTCAGCAGTAAATGCTTCGACCTGTTCTGAATAGTTACGATTTTATTATAAACAGCTCTTCTTATTCATCCCAGTTATGATATACTGCCTGTACATCATCATCTTCATCCAACAGATCCAGTGTTCTCTGCAGATTCTTCACAGCGGTTTCATCGGTGAGCTCTACATAGTTCTGGGGAATCATGGTTACTTCGGAAGATGCCATTTCAATTCCGGCATCCTGCAATGCCTTTAATACGGCATCAAAATCATCCGGGGATGTAAGAATTTCAAAGCTGTCCTCTTCTTCTGCAAAATCCTCTGCGCCTGCATCTAAAGCAAGCATCATCAGCTCATCTGCATCTCCATCGTATTCTTCCTTATCAATGATGATCTGCCCCTTCTTGTCAAATATAAAGGAAACACATCCCGGTGTACCCACATTACCATTGCCTTTGGTAAATGCATTACGTACATTGGCTGCAGTACGGTTCTGGTTATCGGTAAGTGCATCCACGATGATGGCAATTCCGTTCGGTCCGTATCCTTCATATGTGACGTATTTGTAGTTAACACTTCCGTCATCTCCGGCTGCTTTCTTAATACCACGGTCAATGGTATCGTTCGGCATATTGTTAGCCTTTGCTTTCGCGATAACCTGTGCAAGCTTGGAATTGTTCGCCGGATCCGGTCCGCCTTCCTTTACAGCAACTGCAATTTCCCTGCCGATAATGGTAAAAACCTTCCCCTTTGCTGCGTCATTCTTCTCCTTCTTATGCTTAATGTTTGCAAATTTTGAATGTCCTGACATACCTGTACTCCTCTTTTCATCTATTCGTTTTTTATAGTGATATTTTGCTGCAGCTCCTGTTTCTTTTTCGTAACAAGAACACTCTTTATCATCTTATGCTCTACAGACAGAATTCTGAAATTATATCCATCCACGTCTACGGAAAAGTCTTCGTTTTCCTCCGGGATCTTATCCATCTTAGAGATCATAAAGCCATTTAATGTTTCAAATTCCTCCTCATGGAAGGAAATGTGGAACCGTTCCTCCAGTTCCTTAAGCGGCGTGATTCCATCAATAATATATTCATCCTTATTGCCGGTTTCTTCAATATACTGTTCATCCTCGTCATATTCATCCTGAATATTGCCCACGATTTCTTCCAGAATATCTTCCATGGCAAGAACTCCCTTGGTCTGTCCATATTCATCCACAACAATCACCATCTGGGTCTTGGTCTTCTGCATCATCCGGAACAGATCGGCAATATTCTTGGTCTCCGGAATCACCATTGCTTCACGCAAAAGTCCCTCAATGCTTCCAACACTCTTCCCGGCATTTTCTTCCGTACGGTCTGCTACAATGGCATCACGAAAATGCAGGATTCCGACGATCTCATCAATATTTTCATGGTAAACCGGGAATCGGCTTTTACCCGCATCCAGCATCTGGGTTATGGCGTCCTCCAACAGGGTATCCTGCTCAATGGCAAGAATGTTCTTACGGTTCGTCATGATATCCTTTGCCTCTTTATCTCCGAACTCAAAAATGTTCGTAATCATTTCTGCTTCCGTCGCCTGAAAAACACCCTGCTCATGTCCTTCGTTCACCATGGAAATAATTTCCTCAGTTACATGATCCGAATTATCACTGCCAAGCTTTTTCAGGTGATGCCAGAAATTCTTTACGGAATTTGCCGAAGATGCATCATCGTCCATTTTTTCATCTCCTTTGTATCGTATAAAACATCAAAATAAACTATACCATTTCCTCTTTGTATCGTCAAGCAGACTGCACTTATGTACCCAGCTCCAGGCTGATCATCAGTCCTTTGTTTACCTGACGCATCATATCTTCATCCAAATGACACACACGGTCCTTCAGCCTTCTTTTATCAACGGTCCGTAATTGTTCTAATAAAATCACTGAATCACGTTCCATATCATACCGTTTTGCACTCAGCTCGATGTGCGTTGGAAGCTTTGCTTTATTCTGTTTTGAGGTGATAGCTGCAACAATGATCGTCGGGCTGTGTTTATTCCCCACATCATTCTGCACAATCAGTACAGGACGGATTCCTCCCTGTTCCGAACCCACCACCGGTCTTAAGTCACAATAATATACATCTCCACGTCTCATAACTATCCCTTCGTTCCAAACTGGTTTCCTTTTTCAGTAGTAAGTATAGCCGGATTGTCCGAAAGGTATACTTTGAATTTATTCAAGATATGTCCACAGATTTTCAATGAGATCGGAAGCAATCATTCCATGCTTTCCTTTCTTTAATGCTGCTTCATCTCCCGCAAGTCCATGAAGGAAAACACCCTTTGAGGCTGCTTCAAAAGCCGGAAGCCCCTGTGCCAGAAGGCTTCCGATCACCCCGGTCAGCACATCACCGCTCCCTGCCGTTGCCATTCCATCATTACCTGTAGAATTCAGATACAGGGCTGCTCCATCTGTAACCAGCGTACAGGCATCTTTGGAAACCAGAACACAATGACACTGTTCCTGAAGGGTACGTATGGCCTTCTCACGTTCCTGTTGATAATCCGCCATGGTAAGTCCTGACAGCCGTAAAAACTCTCCCGGATGCGGGGTCAGTATCACCGGCTGCTTTGATGCTTTTTCCTTCACAAGTTCCATTAGTTCCTGATCCTCTGCAAGCAGATTCAGTGCATCCGCATCCAGCACCGTTGGGAGGTATGACGCACGAAGCAGACCTGTAAGAGTTTCCTTCGCTTCTTCCGATGTTCCGATTCCGGGACCGGCCACCAGTACATCTGCCCATTCCAGATCCTTCACCGGATCCGTTGCTATCATAGCTTCCGGAAGTACCGTCCGCAGTAAGGTATGATTTGTTTCTTCTGTCAGAACCTTCAGCATGCCCGCTCCGGAGCAGAGAACCGCTCTTGCACAAAGAAGTGCCGCTCCACTCATTTCACGGCTTCCGGCATATAACAGAACCTTTCCGAAGGTTCCCTTATGTCCGGATGTTTTTCTTTGCGGTAACAGATTCTTCGCTTCTTCCCTCTCATAGGTAAAAGCCGTTTCTGCACAGATGCCGTAATTTTCAATTCCCACATCCCGCAGATAAACCCTTCCGCAATACTCTTTTCCGGGATACAGGAGATGTGCCTTTTTCAGATACTGGAAGGTCACCGTCAGATCCGCTTTCACAGCTTCCCCGCATACGGCTCCCGTATCGGTGTCAATGCCACTTGGAAGATCCACGGCACAGATCACCGGAGCAGCTTTATTCAGACGTTCTGCACCAGTTATTTCACCGCCAAAAGAACTGCCCCTTTGGAAACTGCGTCTGTATTCATTCATCTTATGAATCATCTCACGGGTTTCCTCCCGTACCTCCCCGGTAATCCCGATTCCAAGCAAGGCATCTATAATGATATCATATTCTCCATCCGGCCATGTGT
>ERZ1026850.1186-NODE-1186-length-14180-cov-6.144566_pt1 | contig 14180 bp, 10 predicted proteins | sample MGYA00380155_ERZ1026850 | MGnify/ENA primary metagenome ERZ1026850 (study PRJEB33269, sample SAMEA4719791) | human gut metagenome | biome: human-associated habitat; feature: organic feature; material: feces | place: Cameroon | collected 2013-10 ... | reverse complement strand
ATAATCATGCAGAATATAGTAGTAATCCTTAAATTAATTTCTTAACGGACCCTTAGTACATCAGTTGGAAAGTACAAGTCGAGGCGGGAGGGGTCAGAATCCGTCGAGCTTCCTCTGCCCGCCGTCGCCCAAGGTCATGCCCCTGCTGAGCTTCTCGCTCAGCCTTTCGAGGTTCTCCCTCATGCTCTGCTCCTTGCGGATGCTGGATCTCTCGAAGGCCTCATCCACGGTCCCTTCGGCGATGAGCATGTAGACGTCCCCGTCGCTCTTCCTGCCGGTCCTTCCCCTGCGCTGGATGGTGCGTATCTCGGAGGGGACCGGTTCGTAGAATATCACGGCGTCCGTGTTGGAGACATCCAATCCCTCCTCCCCCACCGAAGTGGACACGAGGACGTTGGACTCCCCCTTCCTGAACCCATCGAGGAGCGCTACCTGCTCCTTCTGCTTCAGACCGCCCTTGGACTGGCCTATGAGCATGCTGACCCTGGCCTCCGGTATGCCGGAGATCTTGTCCACCAGCATCTCGCAGGTGTCCCTGAACTGGGCGAACACGAGCACCTTGGACTCGGGGCTGGATTGGAGGGTCCTGCTGACCAGGGACATCACGCGGGATACCTTCGGGTGCTCCGTGTTCGTCCCGGAGATTATGGTCTTCACGGCAGCGTACTCCTGCCTGCCGACTATGGCCTGGGCGGCCTTCCCGCCCTTCTCCTGGGCAGCCTCCGCTTCGAGCCTCTCCAGGTACTTCCTGAGAACGGTTATCCCCTCGGACTCGACCTTGCTGATCGCTTCGAGGAGCTGGATGCACGTCTTGTTGACGCTCAGTCCCTTGAACACGATGCTGCTCTTCGCTCCCTTGGCTATCCTGGCCTGGAGCTCGTTGCTCACCGCCAGGAGATACCCCTTCGTCGGAGGTATCCTGCTGTTCGCCAGCTTCAGGCTGCAGAGCTCCGAGTAGAAGTGGTCCAGCATGACCTTCAGCAGGGCCGAGATGTCCTGGATGTCCGGAGGGAGGGTAACTGTGATCCTGTTGATGTACGTATCATGGACGAACGGAGCGACATCCGGATCGTTCTCCGTGCGCATGTCTATGCGCTTGAGATGGAGGTTCAGGCAGACCTCCTCGATCTTGTCGACGCTGTTCCCCGGGGATGCGGTCATCCCGATGCTCCTGGCGCCCTTCCTCACGTATCTCGAGACGTTCACGTACGCGTAGTCCCCCCGTCCGCGGTGGGCCTCGTCGTATATGATCAGGGAGAAGCCGGACAGGTCGTACCTCCCGGCCTCCAGGTCGTTGGATATGGTCTGCGGCGTGGAGATGACGACATCGCTCTCCTCGACGATCCCTGCGCGCTTGGAGTCCTTCATCAGGCCGTTGAGCATGGACACCTTCGTTCCGGTGAGCAGCCTCTTGAATTCCTCGTAGTGCTGCTCGACCAGCGGTTTCGTGGGGGCCATGAGGAGGACCTTGCCCTCGTCCAGGAACTCGGCCGCCACCCTGACGGCGATGATCGTCTTGCCGAGACCCGTCGGAAGGATCAGGAGCGTGTTGGCTCTGACGCATTGTTCGACCATGCGGGTCTGGTATCCCCTCTCCTCGACCGTCTCGAAGGCTATGCGCGGGTGGTTGACGAAGACCATGACGGGCTCCCATCGGCCTGATACGATATGAACACTCCCGATGCTCCTGGCATCATCTCGATAGGATGTCCATCAGACGGACGTTCTTGAAGACCAGGGTCCTTCCGACCTTCTCGCTCTCCAGGATCCCGTCCGCTTCCATGGCTTTGAGGTACTTCGAGGCGGTATTGCGCTCGCAGAGCCCCGCACCCTCCAGATCCCCGATCCTGCAGTAAACCTTGGAGAACAGGAGGTCCATCATCTCCTTCGAGTAGTAGGGTCTTCCGTGGAAGGTGTCGCATGTCGAGTCGTACAGGTCGGAGATGTCCGAGATCATCCTCATGGCGGCCAGCGAGGACTCCTTCACGCAGTCGAACATCAGGAGCATCCACTGGTCCCAGGTCCCCTGTCCTTCGTTGAGGCGTCTTATCTGACGGTAGTATTCCCGCCGGTTTTCTATGAGATAATCGCTCATGTATAGGATCGGCTCGCTCAGAAGGCCGTTTCCGCATAGGACGGCGCAGTTCAGTATTCTCCCCGTGCGACCGTTGCCATCCATGAAGGGATGGATCGTTTCGAAGGCGCAATGTCCCGCGGCCATCCTGACCAAAGGATCCGTATCCTCGTCTCTGAGATAATCGAGGAGCTGTTCCAGAAGTTCCCTCGTGCCATCGCCGCTGGGGGGAGTGGATACGACCTCTCCGGTGGCCGGATTCTTCAGGTAGACCTGTTCGCCAGGTCCGCGGATCCTCATCTTCTTCCCGATGATCGATGAGCAGATCTCCTCGATGAGATCGACGGAGAGCGGACGGCCGTCGGCAAGGGATATGGCTTTCCTATATCCTAGAACCTCTCTGGTCCCCATCCCCGGAGCTCCGTCGGAGGCAATCAACGTTTTGTAGATCTCATCGCTCGAAGTAACGATGTTCTCAATGCGACAGCTATCCTTTGCTTCTCTCATCGGCAATGTATCGATGAGCATCCTGCTGTTGGGAATGGCACCAAGTGCGCCGTTCAATCCCGCCAGAGCACGGGATGCGGCAATGTAGGTCCTTAAAACCTCTCCTTTCAAGATTTCATCCTCATCAGGGATATTGAATCTGAAATCGTTCCAGGATAGCACGGGCATACCGAGATATCGGATTCAAGTTATTAGAAATATGCTGGCAATAATGACTTTCATTAGCATATCTTGGCGGATATGCTAATTCGATCAGCATGTCGCCATAATCGGTCGGATTCGCAACGGACGAGCGCATTCAGATGAAGCCTGAGATGAACGGGAATCCAGCACCACATCATTCATGGTGCCATGGTGCGGGGCGATCCGATCACCAAACCGGATCGGGGCGGCCGGTCCACCCTCGGTTCAAGGCGCTTCCGGCTGCGTTGAGGTCGCGGTCGACGATGTTCCAAGGCGATCGCGGCCAAGGAGGGAACCTTCGAACGCTCCACCCACAAGGCGAAGCGTGTTATAGACGAGAGGAAACTCACCCACGAAATCTGAGGCATGGAGATGCGCGGACTCTCGCACAGGACATCGGGATTCACCGATTCGGTGATCAGGCGTATGACACGCATATCGAACGAATGCGGGGCGATCAACCTCTCGCAGGGATTCCCCGACTTCGATCCGCCGGTGGAGCTCACCGACCGCCTGGCGGAGGTCGCTCGCGAAGGTCCGCATCAATACGCCGTGACCTGGGGGGCACCCCGTTTCAGGGAGGCCCTCGCCAGGAAGCAGTCGAGGTTCATGGGGAGGACCGTGGATCCGGAGGCGGAGGTGCTGGTCACCTGCGGCAGCACGGAGGCGATGATGGTCGCCATGTTGACTGTCGTCGATCCCGGCGACAAGGTGATCGTGTTCTCCCCGTATTACGAGAACTACGGGGCGGACGCCATCCTGTCGGGAGCGGTCCCGATCTACGTGGAGCTGCGCGGTCCGGGATACGACTTCGACCCCGAGGAGCTGGAGGCCGCCTTCGCCCGGAACCCGAAGGCCCTCATACTGTGCAACCCGTCGAACCCCTGCGGCAAGGTGTTCACCCGCAGCGAGCTGATGTTCATCGCGAAGCTCGCCGAGGAGTACGACACCTACGTGATAACCGACGAGGTGTACGAGCACATCGTCTACGATCCGAACGTCCATACGTACTTCGCGACGCTCCCCGGGATGTGGGAGCGGACGATATCCTGCTCGTCGCTCTCCAAGACGTACTCCGTGACGGGGTGGCGCGTCGGCTACATCATAGCCCCTGCGGAGATCATGGAGACCGCCCGCAAGGTCCACGACTTCCTGACGGTGGGCGCAGCGGCGCCTCTGCAGGAGGCCCTGGTCACCGCTCTGGAGTTCCCGGACAGCTACTACAGGGGTCTCAAGGACGAGTACGCGGCGAAGAGGGAGCTGTTCCTGAAAGGGCTGGACGAGATAGGTGTGGTCCACAACGTCCCGCAGGGGGCGTACTACGTCCTGGTGGACGTATCCGAGTACGGGTACGACAGCGACGTCAGGTTCTGCGAGAACCTTGCCAGGAAGGTGGGGGTCGGAGCGGTTCCCGGATCGAGCTTCTTCAACGAAAACGTCAACAACCTGATTCGCTTGCATTTCGCTAAGAACGACAGCACCCTGGAGGCCGCGCTGGACAGGCTCTCGGGGATCGGCAGGCTCAAGACTTGAACGGAGGGACGGAAATGGGAGATGTGAAGCTGGTCTCGTTGATATCGGGAGGGATAGATTCCCCCGTGGCATCGTATGTGATGTCCCGGGTCGGAGCGGACGTCGTGCTGCTCCATATGGACAACGGCAGGTACGGCGATCCGAAGGATCTCGAGAAGGTCGAGATGATCTCGGAGCAGCTCGAGAGGTACACCGGGAAGGAGTTCCCCGTGTATGTCGCCGATCACGGGACCAATCAGCAGCTCATCTCCGAGAAGGCCGATTCCAACTACCAGTGCGTCCTCTGCAAGAGGACCATGCAGCATGTGGCCAAGCGCTTCGCCCAGAGCATCGGGGCCTCCGGGATCGTCATGGGGGACTCCCTCGGGCAGGTCGCCTCCCAGACGCTCATGAACATCCGCGCGGAGCAGAGCGACCTCGGCTTCCCGATACTTCGCCCCCTCATAGGATTGGACAAGCTGGAGATCATCGACATAGCCGAGCGCATCGGGACATTCGACCTGTCCATCATCAAGACCTCCGGATGCGGCATCGTGCCCATCCGTCCCGTGACCGAGGCCAAACCCGAGAAGGTGGCTCAGTTCCAGGAGAGGCTGGGATTCGATGAGATGGTGGACCGCTGCGTATCGACCATCCAGAGGGTCCGTCGAGGCGATGATCGTGGACGACATGGTAGAGAAGAAGGCCCTGCTGACCCTCGGAGGAGCCGTCCGTCTCCCCGAGGGATACGAGCTCCCCTGCAGGATATCGCATTCCACCGCCGGTCCCGGAGCGGGATTCGGCTCCGTCGCATTCTCGTTCGGACGCTTCCGCGTCAAGAAATCCGTCTCCTACGATTCAGGCGAGTTCGAGCTGCACGTCAGGGACGACGGATCGCTGTATCTCACCCGTCATGGGGAGCCGTTCCTCGAGAAGGTGGAGCTGCAGCCCGTGGTGCGCCACTGCCCGGAGCAGGCGTTCTTCAACCTGGATCCCAGATGCATGTACCATTGCGCCTACTGCTCCTCGCCGTTGCTCGACATGAGCGAGGACAAGCATCTGTCCACGGACAAGATCATGGACATGCTCCACGAGTCCGTGGAGAGGTACGATGTCAAGGCCGTCTCGTTCACCAGCGGGGTCGTCGGAAGCATCGACGAGACCGTCGCCAGGTTCGTGGACGTCATCTCGAGGGTCCGCAGGGAGTATCCCGACATGCCCATCGGCGTGGAGCCGTACGTCGCCTCCCCGGAGCACATCAGGATGCTGAAGGATGCCGGAGCGGACGAGATCAAGCTCAATCTGGAGACTCCGAGAAGGGACATCTTCGCGAAGGTCTGCCCCGATCTGGATTACGACGGCATAATGTCGCTCATCGCATCCGCCGTGGGGATATTCGGCAAGGGACGCGTGATCTCCAACATCATCTACGGACTCGGAGAGACCGACGAGGAGCTGAGGGAGGCGATGGAGGAGCTGTGCTCCATCGGAGCCATCCCCGGTCTGAGGGCCCTGAGGGTCAACAGGTACAACCGCGACAACCTTCTGGAGGCCATAGGCGAGCCGGTCGCGGTCACTCCCGAGAGGGCCCTGGCCCTGGCGGGGATGCAGAAGGAGATCATGCAGGAGCACGGTCTGACCTCGAAGACCAGCCATACCATGTGCCTGGAATGCGGGTGCTGCGACCTGGTGCCTTTCAGAGACCTTTGAGGATATCAGCGGTCGTACGGGACGTCGTTGAAGGAGACGCGGAATCCTCTGGATCCGAACGCCTCCTCCAGGATATCCATCCCCGACAGCAGGACATCGCGTTCCGCCGTGGAGGTCTGGATGGAATAGCCGTCGGCGGTCCTCCTGACCCTGATCTGGTTGATCCCAAGCAGCTTCCTCGTGACGGACTCCAGCTCCTCCACCGTTCTGAGGTCCTCCATCGTCACCGGGGTCCCCTCCGGGTAGCGCATGAGCATGCAGGTGTCCTTGACCAGCTTCAGCGGGAGGTCCATGCCTTCGAGGTATCCGACGATGTCCCTCCTGCAGACCCCTGCATCCAGGAAGGGCGTGAGGATACAGTTCTCCTTCCCGGCGGCCATGCCGGGGCGGTCCTCCGAGAGGTCGTCGACGATCTCTCCGTTGACTATCGCAGCGATCCCTTCGGATTCCGCGACCTTCCTGATCGCACGGTACATCGCGGTCTTGCAGATGTAGCATCTGTCGTGACGGTTCTCCAGGATCTCGGCGAGGTCCTCCAGACCGGCTTCCGCGATGATCATCCTGATGCCGATGGAGTCGGCCACGGTCTTCGCCGCCCTCCTCTGCCTGTCGGTCATCATCGGTACGTCGACCACGACCGCCACGGCCCTGTCTCCGAGAACGCGGTGCGCGATATCGGCCAGGACGGTGCTGTCCAGTCCTCCGGAGAAGCAGACCGCGCACCCGTCCAGTCCCCCGAGGCGATCCGCCACGGCCTTCATCGCATCCATGTCGGATGTCATCGCACGCATCCGAGATAAGATGTGCTTCCGGCGCAGTGCTAATGAACATGGGCGCGGTTCGGAGGTCATCATGGACAGGCACGACCGTCAGATGAGGGTGTTCGGAGAGGATGGCCAGAGGAGGATGGCGGAAGCCGTCGTCGGCATAATAGGATGCGGAGGCCTCGGAACCAACGTGGCCACCGCGCTGACCGTGGCCGGTGTCGGAAGGCTCGTCCTGATGGATCCCGATCGCCCCGAGATCACGAATCTGAACCGCCAGTACGTGTACTGCGACAGATTGGACGAGGGCAGGCCGAAGGCCGAGCTCCTCGCCGAGTGGGTCCGTTCGAGGGATCCGTCGGTGGATGCCGAGTTCCATGCAGTGGCGTTCTCGCGCGAGACGCAGGGTCTGCTGGACGACTGCGATGTCCTGGTGGACTGCCTCGATTCCATATCCGGGAGGATGGAGCTGAACCGTTACGCGGTGGAATCCGGAAAGCCCCTGGTCCACGGCGGGATAGACGGATTCATAGGTCAGCTGGCGGTATGCATCCCGGGGAGGACGCCCTGTCTGTCCTGCATGATGGGCAACGTCCCCGATCAGAAGGCCGCGCCCGCCTCCATAGGCGCGGTGGTGTCCACGGTCGGCTCCATGGAGGCGGCCGAGGTGCTGAAGCTGATAACCGGCAGGGAGGAGACCGCGGGATCGTTCCTCTCGATGGATCTGGAGTCCTGGAGGTTTCAGAGGATCGCATTCGAGAGGGATCCTGCCTGTCCCGTCTGCGGATCGCGTCCGCGATTGCGCGTAGAGGTGCTTGCTGAAGTAGCGGTCCCCTCTGTCGGGGAACGCCGTGACGATACTCCCCGATCCGACCTCCTCGGCCAGCTTCCTGACGGCGGCCATGCCGGAACCGAAGGCGAAGCCCTCGGAACCTCCTTCCAGGTCCGCGATCAGCTTCTCCAGGGCCTCCCTGGTGGGATTCCCTGTTCTGCTGTACTCGTACCCTCTCATCCGTCCGAGGCCGTCCTGCTTGAACGTCGACGTCTGGTAGATCGGCACGTTGACCGCTCCGGTCCTCTCGTCTATCGGGATGCCGCTGTGGATCACCGATGTCGCCATGTCCTTGAATCCTGTCGTACCGATCCCTCTGAAGGCCGGCCCATGCCTGCCTTTCCTATTTCCGACTATTCCGATATGATGTAAGTAGTTTTACGGGATGCGAGATCCCGGGTATCGGGAGGGAACGCGGCAGGTTGCACAGAACGGCGGTCGCCGAGGCGGCTGGAACGGATAGATTCAGGAATCGAGAAGAAAAGAAAGGACAGGCATCCGGAGTCCCGGAATGCCTGGAGGAGGGATCCTCCTCTGTTTCAATCGTTTAGTGGCATCCGCCGCCGCAGGAGGCGCAGCCGTTGAAGTTGGGGTTCCTGATGGTGAGTCCGGTACCGAAGTTGGGGTCGTCGATGAATTCGATGACGCACTCCTCGAGCTCCTTCTTGGTCTCATCGTCGTAGTACATATCGAAGCCCTGGGCGGACTTGTCGACGATCTCGTTCTCATCGGGCTTCTCTTTGAAGGACATGCCGAACTGAGGTCCGGAGCATGCGAATCCGGAGAGGTAGATCTTGATTCCGTATCCGACCTTCTGGTTCTTCTCGAGAAGATCGTTGATGAACTTCTCCGCATCGGGTGTGATGGAAACCATGTTATCGTCCCCCTGATTCATCACGATAGTATTTATAGAATGTTTAACAGCGTTACCTGTTCACTGGTCGAGATCCATCCCGAACTGCTTGGCGAACTTCCTGAACGCGTAGGATTCGGCGCGGGTCATGGACATGTAGGCGCCGATCATGATCGCTTCGAAGACCTCCTCCTTGGTCGCACCCGCCGCAACGGCCTGCTTCATCTGGACGTCGACGCAGTACTCCCCTCCCACGGCGGTGGCCGCGGAAATGGCGCAGAGATACTTCTGCTTCTTCTCGAGATCGCCCTGCTCCAGAACAGCCTTCCCGACGTTCGCCAGCGGGATGAACATGTCCGGCCTCTCGCTAAGCACCTGGTTGACCACGGGCACGAAGCCGTACTCCCTTTCGATGGCCTTCAGCATCTTGTCGACGACGGCCCTCTGCTCAGGATTCTCTTCCATGCGCCGATGTACGGGGGGATACGTTAAAAGCGTGGCGGGGGAAGCTTCGCTCCTCCCTTATAGAATATGTGAAAGGTGCGGGCCCCTCGCCAAAGGCGGCCAGACCATGGGTCGGGTCCCGCGCCCTCCGCCATGCATATGCCGGAGATAAACCTGCGCTTCCGTTTCGGTATACGAAACTAATACCGTTATGGCATACTGCATGCAGTGGTGGTCCTTTATCCACTGTCCGCGATTTTATTCGTTCCGCGGTGAAAAACCGCAGGAGAGACCACATTTGAACAACAGGGAGCTGGCGAGGATATTCGCCGCAACGGGTGCAAAGCACGGCTACGACAGCATAAAGGCGGAGTTTGCGGCCTTCAACGATTTCAAGGTCAGGTGGACCAGGAGCTTCAAGTGGGCGGAGTTCGAGGTCTCCGACTACCTGATGGACGCGCCGGAGGATGTCGTATGGGCTCTGGCGGACACGATCTTCAAGAAGATCGGAGGGGAGGATGCCGTCTATCCCGACTTGCTGTGCGGATGGCTGACCTCCGACGACTTCGTGAACAGGAAGCAGCCTCTGTACATCGAGAGGTTCACCGGGCTGTCCCTGACTCCCCGTGGAGCAACGAAGGACATCGCCGAGAGCCGCAGGAGGCTTCAGCAGCAGGGGTTGATCCGCAACGATCCCTGCATCTATGCGGGATGGGTGAACGCAGGGAAGAGCAGATGCGTCGGGAAGGCGAGCATCCTCATGAAGGTGGTCGCGATGTCCAGCATAGTCGACGATCCCGAGATCAGCGAGGAGCTGTTCGACTACTGCGTGTACTCGCAGATCGCCCATGTGGAGATGGGATACGACCCGGTGGTCAAGCGGAGAGGGATCGCGTACGACGCCCTTCTGTCCAGATTCCCGAGGCGCAGGGAGTTGGAATCAGAGATGAGGAGGCTGAACATACACATATGAGAAGGACGAGGTGTCCCCCGTACGCTAACACGCCTTTTCATCGTCCGGCGATGACGCCGGCCTCGAGGCGCTGACTTGCGCAGGGGGTATGTGTCGGGCCCCACGTTGTCTCCCGGTCATGGCTGCGACGACGCGTCGCTCGCTCCCGCAAGTTCCCAAATGAATGGTATGAGGCTCTGTGCGCCGCACCGTGCACATGGCGTTCATCCGATCGCGCCCCTTCGCCGGTCCGGTAGAGGAGGCTACGGCATGCGGGGTATATAGGGGGAGCGGGCGGGCTCGGCATCAGACGGCATACGTACGAGGTCCGGGAAGATGTACGAAGAATAATCGTACGATTGACGAAAAATTGCGGGAATCCGTGGTGTTTATGACGCTCTTTTTCGAAATTCGTAGGTTTTAATTCGATATTTGTCAAAATTCTACGAAAAATGAGAAACCTTTTTATGAGGAATCCAGAATACGCGAACCATGAAGGAACTACTCAGTCCCAACTCCGTCGCCGTTATCGGTGCGTCCAACGACGAAACGAAGCTGGGCGGAATGCTCGTGAAGAACATGCTGAACGCCGGCTTCAAGGGCAAACTGTACCCCATCAACCCCAAGGGCGGGGAGATCATGGGCCTCAAGGCCTACCCGTCCGTCACCGACGTCGGCGAGCCCATCGACCTCGCTGTCGTCGCCGTCAAGGCCGCCCTCGTGGAGGGTGAGGTCAGGAAGATGAAGGAGGCCGGCATCAAATACGCCGCCATCCTCACCGCAGGGTTCAAGGAGGACTCCCCCGAGGGCGCCGAGCTCGAGAAGAAGCTCGTCCAGGCCGCCAAGGAGTCCGGAGTCAGGTTCCTCGGCCCCAACTGCTTCGGCCTCATGTGCGCCGGCAAGGGTGTCAACGCCACATTCACATACATGCTCCCCAAGACCGGGAACATCTCCATATTCTCCCAGTCCGGAGCCGTCGGCTCCTCGATCATCGACTGGGCCGTCGCCAACCAGATGGGTCTCGCCCACTTCGTCACCTTCGGCAACAAGGCCGATATCGACGAGGCCGACATCCTCGAGGAGATCGCAGAGGACCCCGAGACCAAGGTCATCGGGATGTACTGCGAAGGAATCTCCGACGGAGAGAAGTTCGTCCAGGCCGTGGAGAACATGTCCGTCAAGAAGCCCATCGTGATCTTCAAGTCCGGAAGGACCCAGGCCGGATCCGCCGCCGCTTCCTCCCACACCGGTTCCCTCGCCGGATCCGATGCGGTCAACAACGTCATCTTCAACAAGCTCAACATCTTCAGGGCGCTGGATCTGGACGAGATGTTCGATGCACTCGGCGTGTTCAGCACCTGCAGTCCGATGAAGAAGGACGGCATCGCCATCATCACCAACGCCGGAGGACTCGGAGTCATGTCCGCGGATGCCGCATTCGACGCTCCGCACATCAACGCCGTCAAGTTCTCCGACGAGACCATCGCCGAGATCAAGAGGCGCGTCCCCACCGTCGCCGGACTCACCAACCCGATCGACGTCCGCGGAGACGCCAAGCCCGAGTACTTCAGAGAGGTCATCGACATCGTCACCAAGGATCCCAACGTGGGCGGACTCGTCATCATGGGATCCCCTCTCGACACCGCCGACCTGGAGGCCGTCGCCAAGATCATCGTCGAGATGAGGGACGAGATCCCCGTTCCGACCACCGTGTGCTTCGCAGGCGGCTCCAAGTGCGACAGGGCCAACGTCATCCTCAAGGAGGGCAGGGTCCCCACCTATCCCACTCCCGACAGGGCCGTCCGTGCTCTGTCCATCCTCAGGAGATACACCATCAGGAAGGATGAGAAGCAGGATCCGCTCAAGGTCCCCGCCATCTCCGGAAGGGCCGTCTCCGAGAAGATCATCGCCAAGGTCAGGTCCGAGGGACGCGGATCCCTCACCGAGGCCGAAGGCAAGGAGATCTTCGCAGCCTACGGCATCCCCACGCCCGGCGAGGCCCTCGTCAGGTGCGCCGACGATGCCGCATCCGCCTGCGACAAGATCGGCTACCCCGTGGTCATGAAGATCGTGTCCCCCGACATCCAGCACAAGACCGATGTCGGAGGGGTCGTCGTCGGAGTCAAGGACTCCGCAGAGGCCGTCGCAGCCTACAACAGGATCATGGAATCCTGCACCAAGGCCGCCCCCAACGCCAGGATCGACGGCGTGTCCATCCAGCAGATGGTCTCCGGACAGGAGGTCATCCTGTCCATGATCAGGGACCCGCAGTTCGGACCCGTTATCTCCTTCGGACTCGGAGGAATCTACGTCGAGATCCTCAGGGAGATCTCCCAGGCCCACGTGCCCATGACCGAGCAGCAGCTCGACGAGATGATCAAGAGCACCAAGGCATACAAGCTCATGTCCGGCGCCAGGGGACTCCCCGAGGCCGACATCGAGTCGATGAAGGACGTCATCAAGAGGATGGTCCTCATCGCCCTCGAGAACCCCGAGATCCACGAGCTGGAGATCAACCCGGTCATCGTCGGACTCAAGGGCAAGGGCTGCTGGGCCGTCGACGCCCTGTGCACCCTGGTCAAGGAGTGATTGCAAACGGGGTCTCCGGACCCCGCCCAAACTTCTTACACACCTTTTATAACAGGCATCCCCGATTGGCGGGCATGGCATCCGAGCTCATCTTCGTCGGTCTGGGCCTCAGCGGCACGGACGGAATGACAGTCAAGGCGATGAACGCTCTCAGGGAGTGCGACAAGATCTACGCCGAATTCTACACCTCCGTCCTCATCGGAACGAAACCCGAGGACCTGGAGGCCGCCATCGGCAAGAAGATCCACATCCTCTACCGCTCCCAGGTGGAGGAGTGCGACGACATCATCGCGGACGCGAAGACCATGAGGGTCGGATTCATCACCGCCGGCGACACCATGTCTGCCACCACCCACGTGGACCTGAGGATCCAGGCATCCGAGGCCGGCATCCCCGTCAGGGTCTTCCACGGGATCTCCATCTTCTCCGCATGCCCCACGTCCCTGGGGCTGCAGCATTACAAGTTCGGCAGGACCGTCACCCTCCCGTTCATGGAGGAGAACTACCACCCCAAGTCCCCCTACGACCACATCATGGAGAACAAGAAGCGCGGTCTCCACACCATGATCCTCCTGGACATCAGGGCGGACGAGCTCAGGTACATGACCGCCCATCAGGCCATCGAGTGGCTCCTCACCGCTGAGGACGAGTGGAAGGAGGGTCTGATCGACGACAGGACGCTGCTCTGCGTCGCATCGAGGGTCGGATCCCCGGACGAGAAGGTCTTCGCCGGATATCCCCAGGACCTTCTCAAGATGGACCTAGGCGAGCCCCTGTTCACATTGGTCCTCCCCGGGAACCTGCACTTCATGGAGGCCTTCGCCCTCGTGAAGTTCGCCGGAGCCCCCGAGGAGATCGTCGAAGACGAGTGATTCCTGAGTTGGACGGGTCCCCGGAAGATCGGGGGCCCTCCGGCATGCCTTTTCCGATGCATTCAGCGGATGCTGTGCCAGCATGCACCGTTCTACACCGGGTTCTCATTTACAAATATTAAATATCGAAGAATAGGATACATCGTCCAACGGGCATTCCTGCCCGGGTGATTCGAATGGACAGCAAACAGAAAGGTATCGTTATCCTCGCTGTCGTCGTTGTCGTTATCGCCGCAGTGTTTGCCGCACAGGCCCTCGACGATAAGCACAACGAGGCCAGTTGTGATACATACTACTTCTACCTCGACGGGATGGATTCCAACAATGGATGGTATTCCGCCGACGGCGAGGATGCAGGGGCTGCATTCCTGAAGGCCATGGAGTCTACCGGTCTGACCGTGTCTATCAGCGACAAGGGCTGGCTGACGATCTCCGAGTATCCCAGCACATATGACAAGGCAACCAGCAGCGGAAAGGGAATCTCCATCTACGAGTACATCTCCAAGGATGTCTCGCAGCCCAACGCATCCTACTTCGCAACGGGTCCTGTCATGCCCGACGTGACCGGTAACATCCTGTACCTGGTCTATAGCAACTACTCGTTCGATGCCAACTACAATACCATCAACGAGATCAACCCGACCGTCAGCACCGCCTGGCAGACCACGGGCCCCTTCGCAGTCGGTTCCGACTACGAGCCCATCTCCTACGAGACCTACTACTTCTATCTCGATGGAATGGAAGGCAAGAACGGCTGGTACTCCGCTAAGGGAGACAACGCTGCCGAAGCGTTCGTCGATGTCGGAAAGCAGGCAGGTCTGACCGTGACCATAAGCGACAAGGGCTGGCTGACGATCTCCGAGTATCCCAGCACATATGACAAGGCAA
>ERZ1026850.1182-NODE-1182-length-14207-cov-6.857193_pt1 | contig 14207 bp, 8 predicted proteins | sample MGYA00380155_ERZ1026850 | MGnify/ENA primary metagenome ERZ1026850 (study PRJEB33269, sample SAMEA4719791) | human gut metagenome | biome: human-associated habitat; feature: organic feature; material: feces | place: Cameroon | collected 2013-10 ... | reverse complement strand
CCGTTATCGTTTTAAGTCGATTTTCTCTTGACTTTTGATTTCAAATCTCTACATTTGAAAAAAGTCAATATTTTTCTAACTAGTTTTGTGTTTATGTTAAGACCCGTTAACCGCAGCCGTATGGCTGTTTCTCTTTTTTGCTTGACGGCGATATGTCTTCTGATCTTTTCCGGTCAGCCCGCCGCAGCTCAGAAAGTAACTGAAAAAGAGGTCTCAGGTATCGTGACTGGCACTGACGGCTCTCCTGAGCCAGGTGTTGCCGTCATGGTCAAAGGAACCCAGAATGGCACAATGACGGATGAGAACGGCAAGTTCTCATTGAAAGTACGTGTCGTCAGCGGCCAGGAGGCTCCTGTGCTCGTATTCTCTTGTCTTGGAAAAGAGCAGCAGGAACACAAGTGCAACAAGGACTTCTTCAAGATCGAGATGAAGGATGAATTTGCGACATTGATAGGGGCCGTCATCAACACTGGTTATCAGAAGATTGACAGGCGTATGTCTGCGTCTTCCGTAGCATCGGTATCCGGTGAAGAAGTGCTTCAGAGCAATGCCACGACACTCGACAACATGCTCCAGGGAAAGATTCCGGGCATGACTGTCCTCAGTTCGTCATCCACCCCTGGTGCCGCCACAAAGATCCGTATCCGTGGTACTTCCACCATTTCCGGAAACCGTGAACCTCTCTGGGTTGTCGACGGCGTGATTTTGGACGACCCTGTCTCCATCTCCACCGAGGCGCTCAATGACTTGGACAATGTGAACCTTATCGGCAATGCCATTTCCGGCCTTAACCCTATGGATATCGAGAAGATTGACGTGCTGAAGGATGCTTCCGCTACCGCAATTTACGGTGTCCGGGCAGCCAACGGCGTCATTGTCGTGACTACCAAACGCGGTAAGAAAGGTGCGCCGAGAATCAATTATTCCGGAACTGTCACCGTTACCGAGAGACCTAGCTATAATAAATTGAACCTCATGAACTCCAAGGAACGTGTCGATGTCTCCAAGGAGATTGCCGAGAAAGGTCTCGCATATAGGTTCGAACCGGCTGCCGTAGGTTATGAAGGATTGCTCTATGACCTGTATGACAGGAAGATAGACTATAACACCTTCCTGGACAGTGTACAGAAAATCGAGGAAATCAACACTGACTGGTTCGATATCCTCTATCATACCTCCGTTTCCCACAAGCACAACCTCTCCATTTCCGGTGCGGATGACCGCGTGAACTATTATGTGTCAGGCGCTTATACCGATGACAATGCGAACCTTCGCGGAACCGGTATGCAGACTTACAATGTGATGGGCAAGGTGCAGGTGAAGATTGCCAAGAAACTTACCGGTACAGTACAGGTGAGGGGAAGTGTCCAGAACAAGGATTACCTGAACTCGGGCATCTCTCCGTACAGCTATGCTTACAATACTTCCCGTGCGATTCCTGCCTATAACGAAGACGGGTCGCTCTCGTATTACAATGCCGAGCAGGGTTATAATGCCAACCCGTTGAAATACAATATTGTAAACGAGAAAAATAACTCCGGCAAGAAGGTTTCTTCCGACTCTTTCAGTTTCAATTCGAATCTCGAGTGGGGTATCTGGGACGGTCTCCGCGCTACAGGTACATTCGCCATGAACGTGGCCAATACCACTGACAAGGAATGGTTCAGCGACAAGACCTACATGGCAGCTACATTGAGACGTACGAACTATGGTGTGGCGCTTCCTGACGACAAAAATTTCATGCAGGCTCTCTGCCAGCTTCCTTACGGCGGCAAGTTCTATTCTTCCAATACCAGGAATTTCGGCTACACTGCACGTCTCCAGCTGGATTACAGCAAATACATAAAGGGCCACCACATTTCCGCAGCAGGCGGATTTGAGGCAAGGTCTTCCAAATATACCGGTCTCTCAAGCACCCAGTGGGGGTATCTTCCGGACCGCGGTATGACTTCGGTAATCATTGATCCGGTACAGTGGCCGCAGTTCAACAAATTGCAGAAATCCACACCGGACTCCATTACTGACAGGGTATCCAATTATCTCTCGGTCTACGGTGTGCTTTCATACGCATATAAGGGAAGATATATCTTGAATGCCAATGTCCGTGCTGATGGTTCCAACAAGTTCGGTCGTGACAAGAGTACCAGGTTCCTGCCTATCTGGTCAGTGTCCGGAAGATGGAATATCATGAACGAATCCTTCCTCGAAAACGTGATGTGGCTCAATGAACTCTCCGTCAAGGGCTCTTACGGTATTCAGGGCAACGTTTCGGACGACCAGACTCCAAGCATGATCATCAAGCTCGGTTCAATGGACCAGACCACAGGTGACTACATGGCGACATTGTCCAAACTGCCTAACCCGTTGCTGAAATGGGAGAAGACGACTTCATATAACCTCGCCCTCGATTTCTCCGTACTTGACAACCGCATTTCCGGTACAGTGGAGTACTACTACAAGCAGGGAAATGACCAGATCGTCTCCGTCGAGGTGTCTCCTACCACCGGAACTTCGAGCATGAGCCTCAATGTCGGAGACATCATGAACAAGGGTTATGAACTCATCATCAATGCCGTGCCTATAAAGACACGTGACTTCAGATGGTCACTTTCATTGAACTCCGCCAAGAACATCAATAAGATTACTAGAGGCGGTATGCAGGATGAATATACTTATGCTCAATATGTGGACGGTTCCGCAGTGCTCAAGGGATATGCCATAAACTCCTTCTTCTCCTACAAGTTTGCCGGGCTCAATGAAAAGGGACTTCCGACATTCAAGGACATTGAAGAAACCGACGGCATCACCCGTGAAGAAATGTATGCCAAGGCTTTCGCCTATTCCGGAAACCGTGTTCCTGACATGCAGGGCGGTTTCAGCACGAACTTCACATACAAGCAACTGACGCTCGGCCTGTTCTTCTCCTACAGTTTGGGAGCGAAGGTCCGCATGAACAACCTCTATAACAACAGCGGCCAGTATCTTCCTACTCCTCAGCAGAATATGTCTGGAGAATTCGTGAACAGATGGCGCAAACCGGGAGATGAGGCATGGGCTGTAATACCGGCGTTGTCGACGGAAAGCCTTTCTATGACAGGCTTCTTCAGTGACAGGGAACTGACTATCGCTGACAACAGATGGCAGATGTACAACCAGAGCGACCTGCGTGTCGTATCGGCCAACTTCCTGCGTCTCAGGACGGCTTACATCAGATATGCCATCCCTGAAAGCTTCTGCAAGAAGATCCATGTGGGTGCGGCCAATGTCCGTCTGGAGGGCAACAACCTCTGGACAGTCTGCTCGAAGAAACTAAACGGCCAGGACCCTGAGCAGCTGGGTATGGGTAATATCGGTATCACTACTCCTCCTGTATCTTCATTCTCTTTCGGACTCGACATAACTTTCTAATAATGATGACAATGAAAACAATATACAAAGTGTTCGCATGCGCTTCGGCAGCATTGGCCCTGGCTTCTTGCTCGGACTTCCTCAAGGAGTCGTCACAGGACCAGATCAGACCGAAGAATGCCAGTGACTACAAGGAACTGATTGCCGGCGAGATATATTACAAGATGAACGAGTATAGTCCGCAGAATGCATGGCTTGACGCTATGACGGATGACTGCGGGGAACTGGCGAAGAAGGCTTCGACTTTCGCACCTGACAAGCGAATTGCGGCTTTCGGCTATTATACCTGGCAGCAGGAGCCTGAAAGACAGCGCGAAGGCGTGCTGAACAGCGATGGCGCCTGGGGACTTTATTATCACCAGATTTTCACTTGCAACATGATTCTCAATGATGTGGATGACATGGAGGGAACTCTGGAAGAGAAAGCACAGGTGAAGGCCGAGGCCTACATGATCAGGGCTTATGCTTACTATATGCTGGTGAATCTCTATGGAGAGCCTTATGACCCGAAGACAGCGGACAAGGCTGCCGGCGTACCGGTCAATGGCCTTATCGGCGTGGAAAACAAGAAATTCCAGAGGGAGAGCGTGGCTGCCATTTATGACCAGATTCTCACAAACAGTGAAAATGCATTGAAGCAATTCGAAATTTGCGGAGACGGCAATTCTGTGTTCAGATGGAACAAGGCTGCCGCTGAGGTGTTCCTTTCCCGCGTCTGCCTTTATATGCAGAATTGGGAAGATGCAGCCAAGTACGCCAATGCGGCACTCTCCATCAAGGCTGATATCTGGGATTTGAACCAGAAGGCGGTGGATGACGCTTCTGTCGATTCATATTCTTACATGGACAGGTTCTTTACCTCACGAAATCCTGAGATTCTCTTCACCTTCGGATATTCTACGGAAATCTTTTCTGCTGAGGGTGCAGGAAGTTGCTATCCCCCGTCAGCCGAGCTTCTGGCAATGTACATCGACGGCGACCTTCGCGGAGGAAAGAAGGGCATGTATATCAGATGGCTGGGCGGCTTCTTGAATGTGAAGAAATATGCACCGTTCAAGTCCTATATGGCTTCATATACTTCCAGATACGGACAGGCCATAAGAACTGTTGAGGCATATCTGAACAGGGCTGAGGCTTATTCCCACATCGACGGAAAATCAGCTGATGCCCTCGAAGATGTGGAAAGGATCAGGGTGAACAGGATTAAGCCTGACAAATATGTGCAGCTTACGGCGACCTCCAAGGAAGATGTAATCCAGGCTGTCCGCGATGAGCGCAGAAGGGAAATGTGCTTCGAACGTCTGAGATGGTTCGACCTCAGGAGATGGGGACGTCCTTCCATTACCCATACCTATACTCCGGACATTAAGAATCCTACTGTGACCGAGACCTATGTCCTTCAGGAAAATGATCCGGCGTATACGCTCCCTGTCCCTAAGGAGGTGCTGGAAATGGAACCGGAACTCACTGATATTGAAAGGCCTGTAAGAAATCCTCAGGCTACGGCGTAAAACATTGAAATCGTATTGAAAATGAAAACATTGACCATAAAGACGATATTGGCGTCCGTTGTATTGCCGGCAATGCTGACGGCTTGTTACAAGGAAGACCCTCTCCATTCTGAGAGGGGCGAGATTCCTTATAAGATAGAGGATAGCGACAATCCTGCCCTCCACTATATTTACGAGTACAATCAGAAGACGGGAGTGTATATCCTTTCCGATTATACCGACGTGGACTTCAAGTGGAATGTCGGTTCGGAGTCCAATAATGACTTGATAAGAATCAAGGACGGGGTGCTGGATGATGCCATCGAATATGTGAAAGCTGTATTGACCGAGGTCTATCCGGAAGAATTTGCGAAAAAATACTTTCCTCTGAAGGTGCTTCTCGCCGACAGTATAAGCGTTTCTACCAGCAAGAGTGACGACCTCCTGGTCGGCTCCGGCAGGAGTTATATCGCTATCGGAAGGCTCCATAAAGGAGATATTCCTACCGATGAGGACAAGTTGGCTGATATCAGGGGAGAGGTAAGCGGATATCTCTGGGGAAATTATATCTATTCGAACAATCTGATGACCATTCCTGAGGGATTCTTTTCTCCTAGTGAAAAGTATTACGGAGTCTCTTTCAAGCAGGATGAATACAAGCAATATGAAAATGATCCGGACTATCCGAGAAAGGTCGGTTTCTGGCGTTATGACCCTGACGGAGTTTATCCTTGTATTTGCCCTAAGAAGGAGTTGGATATTTCCGATTTCGTCAAGACGATCGTAACTCATTCTTCAGCACAGATGCAGGAACTTATGGATGGTTACGAAATTCTCCGTATCAAATACGATATTCTGATAAAGGCCGTCAAGGATAATTGCGGCGTGGATTTGCAGGCGATCGGAAACAAATATGCCAAATAAAATTTGCTAAATATAAAAAGGTAGATGGAAACAAAAATGATGAAAATGCTGGCTGCCGGGGCTGTAGCAATGCTTACTGGTACAGCGGTTATGGGTGCGCAGCCGTCTCTCGCGAGTCTTCTGAAGGGAGGAGCGAAGAAAGAAAGCGCAGACACTACGAAGTCTGAGGCTTCGTCCAAGAAAAGCTATGACAAGGTCATTACTGCTGAAGCGGAGACCGCCAAAGGTGTCATGGACATCCACAAGGTAAAGAGCACGTATTATCTGGAGATTCCTTTCGAGCTGATGGGAAAACCGATGCTGCTCGCCACCAAGGTATCATCCACAAGTGACAATTCGGATGTCATTGCAGGTCAGATGCCTGGCGAGCCTACACTGGTCGAGTGGAGCTGCGATGAAGACAAGGTTTATCTTCTGGACGGCACCATCCGTGCCGTATGTGATTCTGCAGAGTCCATTTCCAAAGGGTTTGCATTGAACTACGCCAAGCCTGTCATGAAGGCTTTCCCTATCAAGGCTGTCAATCCTGATTCCACAGGTGTCGTGATAGATGTCACCAAATTTTTCTGCAGCGATGAGTCATATATGTCGCCGTTCATTCCTGCATCTCCTTTTGACGGACTGTTCGGCATAAGCAGGAAGAAAGGCTCGTTCAAGTCAGACATGTCTTCCATTCTTGATTTCAAGGCTTTCCCTAAGAACATCGTATTCCGTACCAGAATGGTATATACCGTGGCATCAGCGCCGTTTACTGCTGTAGTTTCGGTTTCAATGATCCGGCTTCCTGACCAGCCGATGCGTCCTAGACTTGCAGACTACCGTATCGGATACTTCAAGGACAGACATGTCGAGTATACGGAGAAAAAGGACCGCAGCGAAATGGTAAGCTATATAAACCGCTGGAACATAGCTCCTAAGCCTGAGGATCTGGAAAAATACAAGGCTGGAGAAATGGTAGAGCCTGAGAAACCTATCGTTTATTATATTGACGATGCATTCCCTGCAGAATGGCGTCCTTACCTCAAGGAAGGTATCGAGGATTGGCAGAAGGCATTCGAGGCTATCGGCTTCAAGAATGCAATCGTGGCCAAGGACTATCCAAAGGACGATCCTGACTTCAATCCCGATGACATCCGCTACTCATGCCTGCGATATGCATCCATCCAGACGGCCAATGCAATGGGCCCTTCATGGACAGACCCTCGTTCGGGCGAAATCATCAACGGTTCCGTATATTTCTATCATGATGTGCTGAAGCTCCTGCACAACTGGTCATTCATCCAGACTTCTGCAGTGGAGCCTGCATCTAGAAGGGAGGTATATACCGCAGAGCAGATGGGACCGCTTCTCAGATACCTTGTGGTTCATGAAATCGGACACACTCTCGGTCTTATGCACAACATGAGGTCTTCTTATGCTTATCCTGTGGATTCTCTCCGCAGCAAGACCTTCACCGACGAATACGGTACCACTCCTTCGGTGATGGACTATGCCCGTTACAATTATGTGGCTCAGCCGGGTGATGGCGTAACATGGCTTCTTCCTCCAAGGCTTGGTGTATATGATTACTATGCAATCAGTTGGGGTTACAAGCCTATCTATGAGGCCGCTACTCCGGAAGATGAGAAACCGGTTCTGAACGAGTGGATCAAGTCACATGCCGACGACCCTATGTACTGGTATGGAGAGCAGGAATTCTTGACTTCTATCGATCCGGCCGCACAGACAGAATCCCTCGGTGACGATGCTGTCAAGGCCAGCGAGTATGGTATGCGCAACCTTAAGATCATCATGTCGCATCTGGACGAGTGGACTGCAAAAGACGGCGAGAACTACAAATATACCCACGAGATGTATGGCGAGGTCCTCAAGCAGTTCAACCGCTACATGGGCCATGTCATGAAGTACATCGGCGGAAACTTCCTTCTCTATCCTGTCCACGGTGACGGTAAGCAGGCATTTGAACCTGTTACTAAAGAAAAGCAGAAAGAGGCTCTCGAGTTCATCTATACGAAAGCCGCAGAGATGCCGCAATGGCTCCAGGACCCTGACCTGCTCCGCAAGTTCGAGCCTTCCAACCCTCTGGTCAATGACCTTCAGGCCGCTTATATCAGGAACCTGATTTCCATATATCCGAAGGTGGGTTACACTTCCAGACTTGCTGAGAATCCTTACACCGTAGAAGAGTATATCGATGACATCTACTCATTGGTGTTCGCCAAATCCATTGCCGGCAAGCAGCTTACGCTTTCTGACAGAAACATGGAGTATGCATTTGTCTATAGCGTGTTCAACTATCTCGGTCTGCTTGAAAGCCCTGTAAGTGCGAAAGGTTTTGCTGCTGATGACATCTTCGCTCATGGTGTAGAGGCAATTGATGACACATGGCCATGCCAGCATATCGGCTGCGGTCATGCTCATGCCGAGGAAAACAGCCTCACGGCAGCACGCAAGGAATCTGACATCAAAATCCAGGGCAAGGCGGCATTCTACTCTACTCTCCTGAAAATCAAGAAGGTGGTAAATAAGAGAGCTTCTTCTGCGAAGGGCATCGACAAGACTCACTACGAGTATCTTGCTCACGAAATCAATAAAGGACTCTCCAAATAATGGTCGTTCTTTTCGATTTGGATGGTGTTGTTCTGGACACGGAGTCACAGTACACCGTGCTCTGGAACAACATTGGTAAAAAGTACGGCGATGTCGGCGAAATCGGCAGATTGAGCAAAGGACAGACATTGACCCATATCTTGGATACTTACTTCAAGGGACAGACGGAACTGCAGAAACATATCATCGAAGAATTGTATGAATTCGAGCAGAACATGTCGTATGCTCCAATTCCCGGAGTGATGGAGTTCATGAAACAGCTGAAGGCGGCTTCCGTCCCGACGGCTGTGGTCACAAGCTCGAACAAGGCCAAGATGGAAAATGTCTACAGGCATTATCCAGATTTCAAGGATATCGTCGGACATGTGTTTACAAGCGAGTCGTTTACGCGCTCGAAACCTGATCCGGAATGTTTCCTGATGGCGATGCGCGCACTCGGGGGGAACGCCGGAAGATACGGTGGTGTTCGAGGACTCCGTCAATGGGCTGAAGGCTGCGCGCGCGAGCGGAGCCACCGTCGTGGGACTCGTGACTTCGAACCCGCGGGAGGTGGTCGAGCCTCTGTCCGACTATGCGATCAATGATTTTACATCAATGTCGTTGGACCGGCTGAAGGAAATGCTCCAAGCACATTGAATTTGCGGAATTATTGGGTAACTTTGCGAAAACCTTTTTTTATGTCTTTGCAAAGAAATTTGACCCATCTGCTGTCGGGCGCGGCAATGCTTTCTGCAGCAGTATCCGTAACTTCATGTTTCAATGAGGATTACGATCTTACGAAAGACATTGACACGAATATAAGCATTGACGGGGATATCAGCGCGCCGCTGGGAAACTCCGAGCTTATTCTGGTCGATGACTTCCTTAACCTTGGTAACGATGACAAGGATGTCCTGAAAGCTGATGCTTCGGGAAATTACTATATTTCTGTAACCGGACGCGGTACATCTTCGGATGTGGCGCTGCCGGTTTTCTCGTTACCGGACAATCTGGTGACGGACGGCGGATATAGTGCCACGATCAAGAAGAGCGAGCTCCCGCTGCCGTCAAGCGGAACGGTTCCGTCTACACCGTACACCAAGCATTTCAAGGCCTCTTCGACACCGATGACGGTCAATGAAAATGTCCCGACGGAAATTCTGGCTGTCAAGGATGCTGAAGTTTCAGGCGTCGTGACCGTCTCTTTGAAGACGACTGCAGGAAAGGCGACTTTGTCTGACCTGACCATTGATTTTCCTGACTATCTGGAATTTGCAGATGTAAAAGAGACCGGCATGAACTTCAACCAGAACGGCAATATCCTGACCATCAAGAGTACACAGGTCACCAAGACGGCCAAGAACTATCATCTGAATATTGTCGGCATTGATTTCGACAAGATACCTTCAGGTCAGGGATTTCTCGCTGGTCAGCATAAGATCGTGCTGAACGATGAGATAAAGCTTGGAGCCTTCGATGTGAATGCTGTGCTTTCTGACTTCGGAGCTACCGTGTCAGCGATTCCGAATGAAATATCAGCCGATATCGACATGTCCATTTCATCATTGACCGTGAAGACAGCATTGGTCAAGGTGAACCCGGGCATTGTCATCGAGCCTTTCATTTCGAATGTGGGCACGTTGCCTGATTTCGTGAGCGGCGATGACGTGGTCCTCGACCTGTACAATCCTGTGCTGAAGATCGATATCGACAACCGCACGCCTCTTACATTGAACCTCAATGCCGATATCATGTCATACAAGGGAGCCGACAGGCGTTCTGCTCATGTCGGCAATGCCAACGGCGGCACGGCAGTTACGCTGAGTCCTTCCGGGATGAATCAGCTCTATGTTTCCAGGACCGGAGAAGGAGTTCCGACCGGATTCACATCTGTCGTAGTGCCTGACTTGTCATCGCTCATCAGCATTGTGCCTGACCGTATCGGTATGGATAATATTGATGTTGAGGCTGCTGACGAGTTCGTGACGTTGACTTCTGGCGGCAGGTACAATATCGTTTATGATTATGAAGTGGCTGCCGCTTTGGCCTTCGGAAAGGATGTCAAGATAGTTTACAGCACTGATTTTACAGGCTGGAATGAGACTTTCAATCCTAAGGATGAGAGTTTTGCATTGGAAATCCGTAATGCTGACGTGAAGTTCGACTTCGTCAATATGATTCCATTGGCAATTTCTCTTGATGCCGCTGCCATCGGTGTGGACGGCAATGTCATTCCTGAGATAACGGTGTCATTGGACGGAAATATTCCGGCAGGATCTGTCGAAAAGCCTTCTACATCGGCATTGACCCTGAATCTGGAGGGTAGCGCGGAGCAGATGCGCAAGCTTGACGGCCTTCGCCTGAACCTTACCGGAAGCGATCCGGGCACGTTGGCGGGCGTCTGCCTGAACAAGAACCAGGGAGTGCAGTTCAAGAACATGAAAATCAGGCTCCAGGCAAAAATGGACATTGATTCCGGTCTTTAATCTATGAAAGTCATGAGAAAAATTCTTTTTACGATATTGGTGTCAATGCTGGCGGCAACAAGCGCTTTCGCACAGCAGACGATGTTGCGTTCCGCCTATTTCATGAGCGGATATAACGGAAGGGGGGACCTGAACCCCGCATTTTCAGCGGAGAGGAGCTATTTCTCCCTGCCGTCACTTGGCGGCACGGCATTGTCCCTACAGAGTAACATGGGTGTGAATACATTCCTGTATCCTGTTGACGGTCAGCTGACTACATTCATGAGCTCAGCTGTCTCCCCGGATGATTTCCTCGGCAAACTGAAGAACAGCAACAGGCTCGGTGTGAACGTGGACATGTCCATCTTCTCGCTCGGTATCTGGGGAAGAAAGTCGTTCTTCACCTTCGGTATCCGCCAGCGTGTCAATGCGGGACTGAACGTTCCCTACAGCCTCTTCGACTTCATGAAGAATGCCGGCAAGTCGCAGTATTACGATATTTCGGACATGGCTGTCAAGGCTGATGCCTATATGGAATATTCCTTCGGCTGGTCGCGTCAGTTCGCGGATAAGATCAATGTCGGTGCACGTGTGAAGTTCCTCATGGGCGAGGGAAGCGCCGAGGCACGTATTGACAAGATGCGTGTCCAGATGACCGAGGACAAGTGGAGCGTCACTTCCAGTGGAACATTGACCGCAGCCTGCGGCCTTCTCGACGTCAAGACGAAGGGGGAAATCGGCGCGGACATTGATTCTCCCGAGGATGCCGACCTTCTGGACAAGTTCGGTTTCAAGGAATTCAACGGCTCCGATATCGGCTCGGTAATAGGCGGTTATGGTGCTGCCATTGACCTCGGTGCAGAACTGGAACTGATTCCCGGCCTGAGGCTTTCCATTGCTTTGAATGACATTGGCGGTATTTCATGGAACAGCGTCACGGAGGCGAAGACCAGAAAGGACAGCTGGTCGTTCGAAGGTTTCGACAATATTTCGTTCGATGAGGGCGAGGGCAAGGAGAATTCGCTTTCAGAGCAGTTCAAGACGCTAGGTGATGATCTCCAGGACCTTGCGAAGTTCTACAGGACGGCCAAGGATGCCAGCAAGTTCAAGATGCTGACAATGACCCTGAATTTCGGTGCCGAATACGTGATGCCTTTCTACAAGGGTCTCACCGCCGGCTTCCTGAGCTCGACCCGTTTCAATGGCCCTTTTACCTGGTCTGAAGGCCGTTTCTATGCCAACCTGAAGCCATGCAAATGGTTCAGTCTGGCCACAAACTACGCCATTTCGTCCTACGGCTCCACAATGGGCGCCGCCCTGGGCTTCCACGCCGCAGGATTCAACATGTTCCTGGGTGCCGACGCCATCGGATTCAAGTACGCCAAAGCGACCGCCGAAGGCATTCCGTACCCATACGGCCAGCTTCACCTGGGCCTGAATTTCGGCATCTCCTTCAACGTAGGCCGCCGCCACGACACCGCCCCGCGCCAGTCGCTCATTTCGCTGTAGGGTGTGGAGTGTAAACAATTGGTTATCAAAGAATTCGCCATTTTCAGAGTTAGCGAAACGACAACTCTGAAAATGGCGAATTTGTTATGTGACAGGGATTTGTGCTCCACTTTTCCAAGATGGTCATGGTCAGTCTTCTCCAACCGATTTCTTCAGTTTAAAAATAATTTTTAACGGCGAATAGGAATTGGTCAATAAAAATCTGTTTGGATGCGGCAATATTATTCTGTTCATAGAACATAAGCATTGCTTTTTTATAGTCTATTGAATCCACACTTCGGAAGGAGATAGGGCAATATCCGTATGCAATTAAAATCCCGTTGCTTAAGATGCGAGCTGCACGCTTGTTGCCGTCAGTAAATGCCTGTATGTAAGAAAGAAGCACAAGGGCCAGCAGGGCCTTTTCAAACACTTCACTCTTGCCGTTTATGAGTAGACAACTGTCTTCAAGAGCTTCCCTTATTTGAAATTCGTTGTCGAGTGGTTGATAATTTGTTCCAGTTATACCGACGCGTCTATGACGGATGTTGCGTTCGACTCCCAGTTCCTTGATGAGCAGAGCGTGAATCTCCTCTATCCGACTTAAAGATATTGCTTTCAGATAATCTGGCTCGTCAAGGATGAAGTCGAGTGCGTCCTTATGGTTGAGCAGCATCACGGCTTCCTCTTTTGTTTTTCCGTTGGCGGTCTGTTTCTCTTTCAACAGACGTTCTGTTTCAAGCAATGAATAAGTATTGCCTTCTATCTGCGAAGATTTCCAGGATAAGTCTATGCCTAACCTTTCCATTTCCTTGCGATATTCAGTATCCGTCATTTCAGAAAGGTGCAGACGGAATTTTGATTGTGCTTCATGCAGCAATTTGAGTTCGTTTTCCGTAAACAAACTAACATTCGGTAGTATCTCACGTATCAGGTTGAAGTTGAAATTTTCCTGTATTTTGCGTTCGTCTATATCGTTATCGAAATATGTGTCAAGATTGAGCGGCATGGTGACATGAGCCTGAGGAGTGAGTTTGTATCTTGTGGCAGGTCCTTTGCCAACTACTTCAACAGCCCCTTTCTCGACACAGTCTGCAATGATGCGTTTCAGAGTGCGGTCGCTTATACTCGCTGTGACGGCACTGCCAATTTCCGTCCGCTTCGAAAGGGGATGATAGTGCAGATATTGTAATATTTCAATTTCTGTCGTCATATCCAAAAATGCTAATCGGGACAAATATACTGTTTTCTTATGGAAAATTGGGCCAAATTGACTCGATTTTGTGCCTTAATAGCAGTATTTTGTCCTGATTTGGCGAGCTCCTGACGAGCATGCTCTAATGGGTGCAAGTCCCTAAACCGCCCTGATAGTGGGAAGGTTACAGCCAGAGGCGAGGGTGTCCGCCGTGAGACGGAATCTGAAGGAAGCCGAAGTCATCGAGGGGGTGCAGACCTATATGGAGATAAGGAACCGCCGTATGCGGAACCGCACGTGCAGAGGTGTGAGAGGTTGGAAAACGAAAGTAGGAGAAAAAATCGTTCAGCACCCATTGGAGACATTACACAACTTTTCATCAATGGCGGCACTTGGGTCAGTATAACGCTGACATTTCCACATAGACACCATTTTACATTTTTATCAAACCTTAACCGTTTGCCTTGCGTAAGCCTTGCCGTGATGCGTAAGTAGCAGACTATTAGGAGGTTTGCCATTTTCAGAGTTAACGAAACGACAACTCTGAAAATGGCTAATTTGTTATGTGACAGGGATTTGTGCTCCACGCCTGGGTGTATCGTCCTGAAAAAAGTTTACCAAAAAAAGTAAACTTTTATGGAAGCTAAA
>ERZ1026850.1181-NODE-1181-length-14219-cov-8.719218_pt1 | contig 14219 bp, 18 predicted proteins | sample MGYA00380155_ERZ1026850 | MGnify/ENA primary metagenome ERZ1026850 (study PRJEB33269, sample SAMEA4719791) | human gut metagenome | biome: human-associated habitat; feature: organic feature; material: feces | place: Cameroon | collected 2013-10 ... | reverse complement strand
ACTATCCTCTTCGTCGGCAGCGTCAGATGTGTATAAGAGACAGTAGTATAATTGGATAATATGAATAAACCAATATAACCAGTATGAGGATACTATTGAGGTTATAGTTCCAAGGGAGTTATACCTAGATAACCTATAATTCCAAGGAGGCTATACCTAACTAAGCTTGATGTTCCTAATATTCCAGTTGAGCATAATTAGCTTGATGTTCCTAGATGCCTATTTGAGCCTAGCTATTCCTGCCCCTAAATTGTTTAGCCCATGTCAAATTTCGAGAACCAAATTCTGTAGTCTGGTATTTTGCATAGTTTGGGCTGGTCCAATTTGTATATTTTGTATAAATGGGATAGGGAGGCTTTAGGCGCAAGAACGAGATAGGATGTTGAGCCATTATTCGAAAATTGCGATCCTGTATCGCAAGTTTGACTTTAGTTTGCCGCAACAACAAGCTAAAATAAAAAAGCCCCTCCCCATATAGGGGAGGAGCATAATTTAGACTATGTAGTCCGTAACTGTCCAGTCATCACCGATACTCGTTGTAGCTCCTTGCTGTTCAAGGGTTACAAGAGAACCGTTGCTTACTTTGATGCCATAAACCATCTTACCTGTAGTAGCATTGTATCCACTTGCAGGCAGTTCAAGGTTTTCCTCGTACACCTGAGTAATCTTGGCAACAAGTCCATCTACAGTTGTGATAGCAGTAGGGGTATAATTCCTACCAAGGCACAGCTGCAAGAGGATGGTACTTGTTCCGTCAGTCAGCTTGAAGTAGTGCAGATAAGTGGTCATGTTGTCCACATAGGATTTAGGAGTGGCATCACTGACACCTACAGGGTCACCTACCTGTACCCTACCGTTTGTGTATCTCTGCACAATGGTATTGGCAGTCGGGTTCTGAGTAAAGGGAAGGAAGGTAGGAGCCTTGTTGCTGTCAATAGCATAGATGGATTTTGGAGTTACAGTATTTATTTCCACAAAATGCTTTTTAGCATAAGCTGTGTTTACCAAAACTGCATCGGTATCAAGGTCACTGATTTCCTCATCATCTGTTACTGCTTGCAGTTTGGTGTCAGAAGTGTACTGGGCAATACCATCAGGAGTCATAGGACCATATTCTTTGAACTCTGTGTTTGTGTCGTTTCTGGTAAGGACACTTGCACTTTGAGGAGCACCTAAAAGGATATTAGATGCAGTTTCATAGTCAAGTTTGATTGCCACATATTCCTGTTGGCTGTCCTTATCAATGGTGATACCATCAGTGCCATAGAAAGGAATGGAAATGTCCATCGTAACATCCTTTGTCGTGCCACCACCATAGGTAAACCTTGCCTGACCATTGATAGTCATGCCATCTGTGGTATCATAGGTGACGGTTGTGTCTCCGTAGGTAAGGTCAAGGTCTGTCATGGTATTGATACCTACACCATCATCACCTTTTTCACCTTTTTCACCGATGCCTGCTGTACCAAAATCCGTCCATACAAGACTGGTAGTGCCTTCAATTACCCAAAGGTGGTTGACCCCATCAGCAGGAATGATATAGGCACTGTCTTTAGCCACTGTAGTAGGGTCAGGAAGTTGACTGGTAGAGGTAAGGGTACCAAGAATATTTACTCCAATACCTCTAGGACCTTGAGGACCTGTAGCCCCTGTAGGACCGATAGGACCAGTAGCACCTTGAGGACCTGTAGCACCAACAGAACCTGTAGGACCTTTGATATTACCATACTTGGTATAGGCACCATTGGTAAGGATGACAAATACATCACCGGTAGTGGCATTGAGCCATGTGGTACCTTCAGGAAGGATTTTACCTGTAGGATTAGTAGTAGAAGTTTCTATGTTGAGACCGTGTTCACCCTGAGGTCCCTGAGGACCAGTAGCTCCTGTTGCACCAGTAGGACCGGGCTTAGGGAACTCACCAAGATTCATCCAGAAGTCAGATGGATAGATGGTGTTGGCTCGAGTAAGTACCAATAGTGTAGCATCTTCAACATCAACCACCGTGGCTTCCTCAGTAGACTTTCCAACCATATAGGCATCACCGTATTCCCAGTTAGGATTGCTTTCCTTATAAGCCTGTACCGTAGGCATATCGGCAATGGTTTCAACTTGTCCAACCACTTTCAGCCCAAATTGGTTTAGAGCACCTTCCTCATTGATAAGATACTCAATATCGGTCTTGTTCTTTTGAACCTGCTCTTGAAGGTTTCTAAGCTCAATGGTATTACCGTCAATTTTCGTTGTTATCATGTTGTTTTTCCTCCATGGAAAGTTTTAGTCGATGTTGCGCATAAGCTAAATATTCTTCTGTCCAGAACATTTCAACCTTTTTCATTTCAAGCACACCAAAAATAATGCCCATTATCAAGGTTAGAACGTAGGTCAAAAAGGCTATCCAATCAAAGCATAAAATAGCATTAGTTAGGGCAACTACCGACAATGCACTAAAAAGGAAAGTGGTTGTTCCTTTTACCCCATATTCCTTGGCGAAAAATCGTTTAGGGCTTCGAGGCAATACTTCGCGGCGCAACTTCCCCAAAATAGTATTGGCCTCAATAAATCTTGGGTCATCCTTTATATTCAATTTAGCCTAACAAATGAAACAGTGGAAAATTAGAAGATTTATAACGGCAACAACCGTCTTAGTCACCACAAAAACTATCCAGCCTATTTTAGTTTGCGGCAAATTGTAGCCAAGTTCGCCTGTAGAGCCTAACATGGGCAGAAAAATTAGCATACAAAGGCTTAGCAAAAATACCAAGCCATAATATAAATACATTTTATAGCCTAGGCGCAACTACTCCATAACCTTAGCCCTCCAATCGTTTATCCATAGTGTGGTTTATAGTATATAGGTTTTTATACTTTGCGGCGCAAGGAGTAAATATGAACTCGTCCAATACTACCCCAAAGGTGGTAATATATAGGGGGGTTAGGATGTTACCTAACCCTACATAAATACCAATAAGCAACAGGAATAGTGGACTCCTCAACTTATATTTGCCGATGAGGTTGATAAGGGTAAGAACTAAAACTAATGCTAATGTACTCCCCACCACCAACTTATTCACCACTGTTGCCCTTGCAAAGCTCAACACAAAATATACAAGTAGGGGTCCCATAGTGACGGCTATGGATAATCCCCGAAACGTATGATAAAGTTTCTTAGCTTTTGTCGTTTCTTTACTCATGTTTGATTTTGGTTATTTCGGTCAGCAGCTCATTATACTGTTTCCGTAGTTCTTGGTTCTGCTACACCAAAATTTTGGTCTGCTGTTCTAGTGCCGCATAACCGTCATTATGCTTCACATTCTCACAAAGCTGTTTGAAGGTGCCAACCATTTTCAGGGCAACGAAAATTACGCCAATTAGGGTAATTACTGGCACTGCATAAGCCCCTAACAAACTAGCCAAATAAGGACTAATAAAATCTATAAACTGTTGTTCCATAAATTTACCTCGTTTACCTCATATCATACTATAACGTCACCGGGCTCAACAATATCCGTAATATACCATAGCGGCGCTTGCGGCTGGACGAAGGTAAGGAACAAGGGTTTGAAGGTATCGAGGAACGAGGTTGTAATATCGTTCTGCAACACCAGTAATAGGTTCCCATATGCCTCCATTTTGCCCTTCATCTGATGATTTGCATCCTGTGCATCAATGGTAGGTAGAGGATCAGTTGTATCCGTTGTAGGTGGAGTAGACGGATTATAACTATGGTTGTTGATGTAGGTTGAGGTTTGCCGCAAAGTGTCTTCATCGAAGTTGCGCAACAGTGCCTGAATTTCTGTACGCTTCTCCCATGTATAACCTTGTGCATAAATTAGGGTATATACTCTATACTTGAATTGGTTTTCGTCCGCATTTTTCATGTGGCTGTTGCCATAACGAGCATACAACATATAGTAAAGTTGGGTTAGAGTTTCATCTTTGAGCTGGTCATCAGCCGGAAAAACCCCACTACCCTATACATCCTTTACGAAGGCATCTGCGGTCGCCCAAACATCGGCAAAAGTTTTGGTTAGATAAGAGCCAAACAGGTTAGCCTGCCAAGCTACGTTATTCGGTATCATTATTCCCATTTTCACTTACCTCCGGAGGACGGTTAGGATTATTGGTATCATCTCCAACCTTACCATCCAAATTCATGTCCATCCCCGTCACATTCTCACTAACATCACATTCAATGCCAAGACCCCAAACCGAGTTTACAATATCACAAAAGTTTTGCCGCAAGGTCAAACCGTCTTGATTGACCAAACCAACGGAAGGAGAAGCACTACCACCATTGATGGAAGTTTCAGACGTTAGAACCTGTGCTTTCTTCTGGAATAAGCCGCCATTTTCAAGTCCATACAGCCCCAATCTATAGTTGTCTAGGCTCTGCATCGCCTACATAAATTCGGCTGCCATGGCAGGTGCTTTTTGCCCCAAATCCTGAAATTCAGCTATACCAACCATCGGCACATAAATTTGGTTGTTTAGGGCAGCTTGCTCAACACTTAGACCAGCCATAATGGCTTCAGCTTTTTCGTCTTCGTTGGTAACCCTTAGACCACTAACCCCCGTAGAATTTAGAAGCGCCGTCCTCATAAATGGAATACAGTCTGCCATGGTAGAAAGCAATTCGCGGTTCAGTTCACAACGAGGTGTAATGGTTTCCGCAATACCTTTGCTATAGTCATGCAGCAATACACAACCATTTTTGAAGATGTCAGGGGTAGGAGTATCCAGCTGCATCTCGTATAGGGGATAACGTACCAGCTCTTCTACCCAGCTCTTGGGACGAGGTTCATCAGTATTGTAGTCGGTTGTGCCGCTACCATAAGGTAGAGGATTGACACCCTTGTAGCGCCCATATACGTCGATGGTGCCGTTCAGGGCATAGGGCAAAAAGAAGAATTTACCTAGTTCATCAATATAGAAAAACATTCCTTGTCCTTTATAGTAAAGTATGCGCTCAATTAGTTGTCCATTTAGTTCTGGCGGAAGACCATACCAAGTATAGCGGTTGATAGCATTTTGTTCATCCAACACCGACAGTTGCTGTCTTACATTCTCTTTTAGGCAGGAAGTTAGTCCCGTACCAGCCTTTAGCGGCAAACCTGTAACAGGGTCAATGCCAGCCTGATAGTATGTGCTTAGGTCATACATTTTCGGCTTTTTATTTGTTGTTGCCATATTATTTTTCTTCCTCCCTACCTCGTAGTTCTCCACCAGAATATACTTCACCACGTATATCCCTATATTGTTTTTCTCCCATAACAGCTGCTCTGGCTAACATAAGAGAATTTTGTTGTTTAGTTAGATAGTCTGCTGTTGTAGCAGCTCTATCTGCCGCCTCATGGCTTTTAGCCAAAAGTTTAGTTTGAGTAGAACCGCTAGCTTTTTGCGCCAAATTGTAATAAGTTTCAGACGCGGCATAAGCTTGTTCAGCACTACGAGCAAAAAGAATATCACTTTCAGCCTGTTCGTCTGCTGCTGCTGCTTGCTCCTATATTTGTCCGCTATGTTCTGGTTCAGTTTTATATAATTGATTAGCTTGCTTTATTTCACCTCTAAGCTGTCCGGCAGGACTTCTACTATATAGTCCTGCCGCAACAGTTCCAGAAGCAAGCATCTTCAATACTTCATTTTGAATAGGCATAATTCTTATTCCTCCAAGGGCACGAAAATGCCCATCATCAATTCATTTGTTAGTGCCTGTATAAAGTGGTAGTCGGCATTGTAGTTTTCCAAACGGATTAGGGTGCCGCGGAAATAGGTATGGGGTTCAGGTCCATTACCATAGGTTTCTATCGTTCCCACAACTCCCAACTTCATCCCTTCATATTTGATCTTTTGCCGCAAAGCCTCCTTTTCGGTATCAGTTGCGGTATAAAATTCGAGGAAGGGAAAGATTTTATTATTATTCGTAAAGGCACTTGTTTTAGCCAAGCCATTAGGTCTAGCCTTTATATTATCTAACGAATAGTTGAAACGATCAGATCGCAATGACATTTGCTCTGCATAGAGTTCTTTGGAAATGTGGTAGTCGGCTAACCCAGCACCAAGGGAAGCTGTACCACCTATTGCTGCACCAACACCTGCACCTATACCACCACCACCTACTATTGCACCGGTTGTTGCGCCACTAACAGCACCAGTTATGGTACCAGCCGCAATAGACCAACCAGCTTGAGTACGTCTTTTCTGTTCTTGGAACTCAAGGCTCTGTGTTTCGCGGTCAAATACGTTAGCATAGTTTTTGTTATTGATTTCGTATTGCTTCCATTGGTTGGTTAGGGTAGGCAAACTGAAATCACCCTGCACTATAAGACCTCGGGTATCGTTGAAGTTGTCGCCATAAAGTCCTGCAAAGTCAGGCGCAACATGAATATAAGGGGAGTATGGTTTATAGGTGCAGTCTACCTAAATGTAATCAAAGCCGTCATTCATTTGTGGGTTGAAATCAAAACTATTTGAACCACTAGGAGAACTAAGCCGCACCAGCTCACATTCATTTTTGACTTTGCGCTCTATGGCATCCTTTTCAACCTTGGTAAGGTAGTTATAGGCTTCGTTGTTTGCCATATTGATTTGGGTGCTAAATTTACTATATTTGGCAAGGAATACAACAGACTTCAGTCCTACACTATCACTTACTTTCATGATAGAGGGAGGCGTATAGTTATCGACATAGATGTCTGCACTTGCTTCATCCACAATAGCGGATAAGCCATTTATAGGGCAATAAGGCAACAACTAATAATCATATATCCAACTTTGTCCATTATAAACAAAACTATTCATCAAATCCATTGCAAATTCTTTGGTTTGCGGCAAGTTGTAAGATGTTCCTTCTTCGGTAAAGTGAAGGGTAAAATCACCATATGGCATACATACCATGTAATAAGGCGCATCAGCAAGTTTCTATTTGGTTGTATCAAAAGTAAATTTGGCACTTATAGTTTGTGTAACATCTACAAGCTCTATATAATACCTTGTTACATCGGTTTCAAAGGCAAGTGTTTTATTATTGATATTGGTACCACCAGATGCTTCTACCCAGTTTTTCATGTTGTTATAAAGTGCACCAGCAGACAAATAGGTTTCATTATAATGCTCTGCTTTGCTTTTGACATATATTCTAGAGAACTTATATCCACCAGAATAATATCGAATTATCTTACCATCAAGTGCATTGATATTATCAATATAGGCTGTAGATGCTGTTCCTAACTGACCGTTTACTTGACTGTTTATACTTGTACGGTAAACATCTTCATAATTCTTACGAAGTTGTCTATCTCCTACATACAATCCTGTACAAGTAGTTCCCTGATTGACAACATGAATGCCGTCAACGACTGTATTCTCATTATAGATGAACTTATATACTCCAGCGTCATCATCAAGAAGTCCATAAACATAGAACTTGTGGTTATATGTATTACTATATAAGTTATTGCCCGGACCGACAAAATCAGTAGTATATTTATAATATTCCCAAGCTGTTATATCCCCATTATTAGGTACCTCAAGGTCGTAGTTGGTATCAGAAGCAACAACAGAGCCTTCAATAGATGTAGGAGCTTGACCTTCATTGTTGGTTGCCACATAAGCTACTAGCCAAGCACAAGGATATTCGTCTTTCAACAAAATTTCAGCCTTCTTTACTTGGTTGAACCCCACACCCTCCGTATTGAAAATTAGAGGATTTTGGTAATCTACCCAACCTTTATCCACGTAAATTGGGGCATCCTTTAGTGCCGCCCAGCTATCCACCACTACATCCCGTAGCAAGGTTAGTCGGCTCTGATTCTTGGTAAGGTAGGTGGATTCCATAATATACCAACGACTTGTAATAGTATCACCTTCGGTTACCAACAGGTAATTATATTCTTGGTTGGTTCCCACAATTTGATACGTATTTACACCATCACCCAACTTGAAATTGACGTTAGCCTGCATGAAGTAGGATGGGTCTTTAGCAAGATAAGCCGCTAAGGTTTCTTCTTTGTCGGCAAAGCGGTTCAAGTAATTCTTATAGTTTAGCGCAAAAATTGTTGCCATATTGCTACCTCATGTTTTTATATAGGTTTAGGGAGGACGATAAACGTCCTCCCCATAGAATTTCCTTACTTCTCCTTGACGGTGATGAAAGGATAGTTGGAAAGATGTTCGATGGTGTTGTGACCCCAAGTAAGGTAATGGTTTTCCGTCAGCGAACGAGGATTGAAGAAGGATGTACCAACTTCAAATGCACTCATGAACGGAACCGCCTTGGTTTTATAGATTTTGCAAATTACCTTAGGATTGACGGTATAGGTAGGATAAGTAATAGAAGTGGAGGTTGCCAGAGTTACGTTAGCCGGCACAAGATCACCAGCAAACAGGTGATGCTTCACCCCGGAACTATCTTCAACCGTCTGTTCAATCAACGAACGAATAGTGGTGCCATTAGAGGTCGTAACCGACAGCCCATTCACCGTTCCAAAGTACTCAGGCGGCAGTTCATGCTCACCAAGTTTCTCCACAAAGTCCTTATGGAAGGAAGTAGGAAGGTCACGTTTCTCAATCTCGGCAAGATAATCCGTATTCCACACATACACAAATTCGTCGGGGTTGTAGGACCGCATAAACCCATAGTCGTTGTAGTCGCGGCTAGGCTTCTTCAGACCGGTACGAATCTTTGCAATCTCTTGGGCGATGGTAGCCGCTCTAACACGTGCCTTTTCCTCACCTGTAAGCCCTTCAGTTGCGCCATCCAGATCAATGGTGTTGGTCTGCTTACCAGTAGCGGTCTCATCGGTACCAATGAAGATGTTGTAGGTAGTAGAATCATAAAGACGCTTGGTATCGCGGACCCAGCCAAGAATAACACTGTTGAACGAGGTGAAAGCACCTTCAGTGCCCCAAGCCCGTTTGGAAAGATAGTTGTCAACCGTAATATCAATCTGACGGAACACATCCAGTCGAATTGCCTGTGTCTTAGGTGCATCAGGACGGTTGATAGCCAGTAGATTTGCCGCCTCAGCATCATTCAGCCAGTCACGGCTCTGAAGCACATCAGTAGCATAATAGAGCTTGGTATCGCCGTACAGCGTACCATCAACTCTTGCCATATCAACAAGGTCAGAAAAAGTTCCACTAAGATTATCGGCGAACACCTGCTGGCTGATGACCATGTTGTACAGTGTTGCGAAAATCTCGTTCGGACGAAGTTGTCCATTGAAATTAGCCATAAATTTTTACCTCAAAAAATTTTTTATTTATCGTCTCGACGGCAGCGGAGTATCAATAGTGTATCGGGCAAGCTCATTGATAAATGCCGCATTATCGCCTTTTGCATAATCCACACAAGACTGATAAATTTGTGCCGCCTTTTCGGCAGTGGCAATATCATTGTCTGTTGGACTAATACGAGAGCCAAGAGGCAAGAATGGGTCAATTCCACCTTTATCCATAATTGCCTTGCGAAGAGTTAGGGTATCCTGTACATAGGACAAATCGTTCCCCTGATACTCTCCACTATACAACTTGGTTCGTAGTGCTGCAAGGTCTACCTTGGGTGCAGGTTTGGGCTCAGGCTTCCCATAATCTCCATCCACAAGGTTCTGCAATAGTTTGCGGTTATTTTCAACAAGTTCTTCATACTGTTGCCGCGAAACGGTTTCCTTTTTTAGTTTTGCAATTTGGTCAAGATACATCTGGATGTCAGGAGCAGTTGCGCCTTCCTCTTGACCGGGGTTAGTTTTCGGTTCGTTTTCCATTTTTGTGTCCTCCATAAGGTAAGGTAATAATGATGTCCAGCCAAGTAAAACCTAGCTGGACGTAAATATTGCGCTTTATAGGGCTTGATAGCATGGGATAACGCAGTGTTGATACCTGCCCAAGACACGGCACCTCTTCAGTGTCACTCCGTCTTATCGCCTTGATTTTACCGCGACATATGCTACCGCCAACGGGCGCAAAAATTATACAATTGTAGTTAGAAGTAGGGTTTGAGTATCATCACTAGTTGGGCTGTAGATGGCAGATAGTTGTCCATCATATCCCATGTTCATGATGATGTTGAAAGCGGCAAACCCTTTCTCGGTGGATATAAGGCGGTCAAATTCCGCCTTGGCGTTCATGTAATTCATAACTATGGCTTTGGCACTTCGTAAGTCATCTCGAGTTAGGCTACCCGATACACTGTATGGGTTCTTTGGTGTCCAAAACTCAATTTGAGCATCAATTTTAGACCAGAAGGAAGCATCATAGTTAGCCCCAACCATTCTTTCAATTCCAGCTCTTTGAGCGCCAGTAATAACCTGTTGGTCATGGATAATGGTGCCAATTGGGTCTGGCATCTTGTCACCCACCAAATTACTATACATGATACTAAAGGCGCTAAAGCTGTGTAAAGGCTTTAGGTTTTGGACTAAAGACGCTGCTCCATACTGCCTTTTATAGGTTAGATAAGCTTGTTCCACTTCCTTTCGCGGCACTATGCGGTTTCCCGTTGCCTTTTCATTAGCTTCCTGTTGCCGCTTACGAAGCATCTCAAGTATAGATAAACTCATATTTCAAGTATTCCCTCCACAGTTTTATATTGATGTTGCGCCTCATCCCAAACGGTTATATAAGGTAGGTCGTTAGCCTCTAACACAGCCCCAAAAGGTTTAGCAAGGGCTTCAACTTTCGGCATACCACTCCATAAGGTGGAAACCGTTTCTCCATCCCTAATTTGGTAGGCTTTGCTAGATTTTAGGGCTAACTCACAATTTTCATGTTCAAGTACGAAGGCACCTAAACTTTTAGTGGTGGTATAAAGGTCGTCTTGCGCCGTTCCTTCCCAAGCCACCGAATCCGTTGCAATTAGAATAGGCTTTTGACGACGCCGCAACAACTCCAGACTGATATTCATCATCCGTAAATTGGTACGAGCCAAAATCAATGCTGCAATATGTGCATATTCTGGTTTGCTTTTGCGCCAACAGTAGCCGATAAAGTAATTCATTATGGCTTTAGCGGTAGCATCTCCTTCATTCTTGAGCCGATAAAGGACTTCAAAGACCGGAGCCAAACTAGTTTTGGCTTGCTCAACCAAAATCGTTTTTGGATGTTGTTGCGCCACTTTGGTTTCAAGTTCCTTTTCAGCAATCAAACGGCTGGCATCAACCGTAGCTTTCCTATAATAGAATTGGCTATAAGGTAACTCATAGAAAAATGCAGTCGAATAAAGTTGACCGTCCTCCAGCCAAGCAATTGTGCCATCACCGTAAAAGGCAAAAGGATATTGGTCGTTAGGCGGCACAAACTCATCTACCACCTTATAATGGTTGAAATCTGGTAAGCTTTTGGTTCCTTCAAACGGGAAAGCACTACTTACATCCGCCTTATACACATTCTGGTGATAACCCTTTTCGCCGCACCAACATAACTGTGACGGAACACAAGCTCTAATCGAGCTATAAAATTGCGGTGGTATGGTTCCCACTATTTGTTTTAGCGGCATCCCAAGTTGTTCCTTTACCGTTTCAAGGAACCGTTTGAAAGCTTCAAAACCATTGAGATTGCCTTCCCTTTTATGCCGTTCAATTACGGCAGCTGAACGAACCATCAATTTTAGCGGCACTTCATCAAAGATGCAAAATAGATTACTCTTTTTGAAGTAACTGCCTTCCCCACATCGTATTGAAACGATATTGCGGCATCCTTCCATTGGATATCGTTGCTCATAGTTGGTTTCGACCAACAGTTGGTTTAGTTCTTCTGGGGTTACCTCTATAGTTGGAAGGCAATCCCAATTGACCTTAGTATATTTGGTTTTCATGGATTACCTTCCTCGATAGAAGTCGTGCAAGGTTGGGGAAGAATAAGGCGGAGGGCACCGGTAAGGTATGACCTTATTCTTCCTTACCCTTGAAGATTTGGTATTAGGTTGAAGATGTTCTTCCTCTCATCTTCTATATATATTATACCGCAATTTTGGTAGAAAGTCAATTTTACGGGTATTTGACCGCAGATTCGACTATAGTATGCTCTTACTTCCCTTTCCTTATTTTGCCTAGACTTGCGGTAAACCGTTGCTGGGTAATTAGGTCGATAAACCTAAATCCACGGTTATCAAAAGTATTCAAAATTTTCTTGGCAAATGCGGCATCATATCTACAACCCATTACGTAGGGTTTCATGCCATAAGAAGGCTTCTTTTCACCCTTATAGGGAGCGATGATATTACCGTCCCAAATAGTGTAAATTTCGTCTTTGGCACCGAAGTTCAACACCACTGATGGGCTATAGCGCTTACCTTTATAAAGCAAGGTTTTGTCTAACTCAATCTTGTTGGTAAAGGTTGATGCATCTGGCATCAATATATCTGCAACTGTGCCTTTGCGGCGTTCCAAATAAGCACTGTTAGGCGCAATATAATCAAGTACGGCTTTTTTGGCGGCTAAATGGTATCGTCCAAACCGTTCAGGTATAAAGTTGAACAAATTTAGTATATCTGAACAAGTTTCTGTATAGTTACAAATAAATACTATTTTGAGCTTTTTCTTAGTACTACGAACATAGTTTTCCAAAGTATTTACCAAAGCATATGAAATATCAAACCGTTCGGGTTCTCCAGATTCTCTTTGACATTCATCCAAACATATATTATAGCCCTTTTCCCATTGATTATCAAAAGAAGCTGTACCTTTTTGGTTATAGAAAGTGGATATGCCCCTAATTTCAGCCATCTTTTTGCCATGGTCAAATACTTCATTGCCTTTTACGGTAAGCTCCAAATTATGTATTCGAACTAAATCATCATCTACAAATTTAGCCGCATTATTTTGAAGCATTATCTCGGCAAGACGATCAGTAAGCCGCAACCAATAGAAGGGGATTCCTTTGGTTTTGAAATCGCGAATAAAGCGGTCCAAAGTAGAATAGCTTTTACCGGTTTCACGTCCTCCCAACAATAAATAAAAGTAGACGTCCTAATACCCAAAAAGGGAGCGAACGGTATACCACGGTTTGTGGTCCATAGCCTATTGCTTTGCGGCTCTACGTTGGGAAGTAGTTAGACCATCCTTTTTATACTTCCCCATCACTTTCCTCCCAAAGCTCAATAAAGGACCTTACATAGTCGTATAGGGCATGGTCCTTATCCACATAAATGCGTCCTTCCGCAATATAGCGTCCAAGGTCATCCATAATCATCCATCGGTCAAGGTGGTACCGTTCACCTGCATCAACACAGAAGGCTTCAACCGAGTAGGCAATAGTGGAATAGAGGTCATGATAAGCAATACCACCAAAGATAGTAAGAAAGCTTTCAAGTTCATCTTCGTAGGCATCCAACATGGCGTCGATATCACTTAGGTTGGTTGCCGCAATAGCATCCTGTTGTTCAAGGTTTTCAAGGGTTTCAAGTTTCATCATCTTCCTCCGTAAGGCGCAATATAATGTACGCCATTATCATAAGCATTATAGTTGTTAGCATGGTGTTGCGCCTCATCAAAATAGGCGTTTAGGCGCAGGGGCAATATAAATGGTTTCGTATTCTTTTGGTATTACAAATACTCTACCAGTACAATCGGCACTATCAGATACTCGTTGATAGCCATATGCCTTTATAACTTTATTTAGTACCCAGCATCGACCAGCATAATTATAGTTGATGCAAGCAATAAGTTGTTGCGTAGTAAGGTCAAGGGCATTCATCCAAAATCCTTCTATTTCGCCTTTGAGGTTCAAAACCGTTTTGATACCAAGACCAAGTTCAGGAATATCATGATGTAGGTAATAAGAACGTGGTTTATCAAAAGTCATATCACAGAATTTTAGCCCCAAAAACTTTTCCATAAGCTTTTCGCCTACAAAGCCGATAAAGTAACGAGAACGAAGCGATGAATCAAGTTTTCCGGCTTCAATGGCAGTATCAAGTGCCTTATCAATTTCGGCAATTTCGGTTGAATTTAGGGTATAGATAGCAGGCTCAGATGCAAGTTCACGGGCTATGCTACATTCCATACTAGTAGGGGAATAATCTCTCAAATGTTTGTTTATCATGGTATCCTCCAAAGGAATAAGAGCCTAAATTGAAGACAGCTAAAAATTTATCTTCCTCTTTCATCCTTTCTATATATAGTATATCACAATTTTGGTGAAAAGTCAAGATTGTGATATTCTTCCGCAATTTTCGGATAATAGATTATGCTCCTCCCCTATATGGGGAGGGGCTTTTTTAT
>ERZ1026850.1180-NODE-1180-length-14225-cov-3.535850_pt1 | contig 14225 bp, 20 predicted proteins | sample MGYA00380155_ERZ1026850 | MGnify/ENA primary metagenome ERZ1026850 (study PRJEB33269, sample SAMEA4719791) | human gut metagenome | biome: human-associated habitat; feature: organic feature; material: feces | place: Cameroon | collected 2013-10 ... | reverse complement strand
CGCTCCACGGCCAACAATTTCATGAAGATCTTCGAGGAATACGGGGCAAAACAGGTGTCTCTTTTTGGGGACGCAAATTCCCAAACGATTGGGAATTTGCCCTATACCCACGCGCTGAAGCTGCTGGCTGTGCCGGCAGAGGAACGGGAGGAATTCGTGGAGGAGCACCATGTGGAGGACCTGTCCAGCCGGGAGCTGGACAGGCTCATTAAGGAGCGGGACGCGGCGGTGCGACGGGCGGAGGAATCCGAGGAGCGGGAGCTGGCCCAGGCGGATGCCCTGGCGGAGCTGGAAGCGCTCCGGGACAAGGTGGAGACCCAGGAACAGATGGCGGGAGAGGGCCGGGCCGCCCTCCGTCAGATGGAGGAAAAGGTGTCTGCCGCCAAAGAACGGCTGGAGCAGGAAAAGAAAAAGGCAAAGGAGCGGGAAGAAAAGCTCCGGCGGGAGCTGGAGGAGGCCAGAAAGAATCCCGATGTGCCGGAGGAGATTTTGCAGAAGCTCCGTGCCGAGGTGGAGGAAGCCACTTCGGCATCCGTGGAAAAGGCACAAAAGGAAGCGCAGGAGGCAAAGGCAGCCCTGGAGCAGGCCCGGAAGGACCTGGCCCTGGCGGACGGAGATATGGCGGTATTCAAGGAGCTTTTCCGGCGGGTGCAGGAGGACTTCGGCATGATGGAGGATGTCATCCGGCGGATCGAAGAAAAGAACGCCGAGAGCGCGGAGAAGCTGCGCACCGCCGTGCAGGCCCTGGTGAATAGGTGGGCGGTATGAAAAGCCCCTGCGTAAAAGATTGCCCGGACAGGCTCCCGTGCGGGGCCTGCCGGAAGAGCTGCGAGGCGTTCCAAGAATATGAGACCCGGCGGCTGGAGGAAAAGCCCTGGGTGGATCAAGCCAATACCGTCGCACGGGAGCGCTATGTGCGGCAGAGCGCACGATACGCAAAGGCCGGGAAACGACATATGAGGTAGGAGGTTGACAATATGGATGCTGTGAAGTTTTTACAGGAGCGAAACAGAATGTACGAGAGCGGGGCGGCCACTCCGGGCATTGAGCTGGAGGATGATTTTGACCCGGTTAAAGTGGTTGAAATCATCGAAAGGTGGAGTGTGCAACACCCTCGCAGGACACGGCAAGATGTGTTTTTGGAGCAGTGGCCAAATGCGTATGTTAATGAGTCGGATGGTTTATTAGTAATCGGCCCCTGCGTTGTAGACGAAACGCAGAAGAAAAAAAACAGACGGTGCGGCACCAAGAAGGAAAATTGCTATCAGTGCCGCCAAGAATACTGGATGCAGGAGGTGAAATGATGAAACGACTGACAATGCGCTTGGATGATGGGCGAGCGGTTATGCGCTGCGAAGAATGCAAAGAAGGCCGGAACGGAGTGGCCGGGGAGGGCTGTACAGCGATGTATTGCCGGAATATGTGCAAAGATCGTCTTGCTGCCTACGAGGACACCGGGCTGGAGCCGGAGATTTGCGCCGAGTACAAGAAGTTCGAGGACGAGATCGTGGCCAGCGGGAAGACTTTTAACCACCTGATTGAGCTGCTGCGGGCGGAGAAGGAGGGGCGGGTCAAGCTCGTCGAGGAATGGGCTGCCGCACATCCGCGAAAGACGCGGCAGAGCGTGTTTCTGGAACAGTACCCTAATGCTGTACTGGATAAAGACGGTGTTCTTCGTATTTGTCCCTCCTTTGTAGGCGGTGATGTACCTGAGAAGTACAGATGTATTTGTTTAACGGATTGCAATGCATGTCGACGAGAGTTTTGGATGCAGGAGGTGGAGTGAAATGACCAAACAAGATGCTGCTGCCGGTATGCGGCGAGTTAAGAACGACATAAACGACAACGACTACGAACTGTGTGTTTCGTGCGCTCACAAACTGCGGAAGTGGTTTACCGGGGAGGAGAACGACAATGGCTGAATACATCGAACGAACGGAAGAACTCGTGCTTGCCATGAACGCCGGAGTGGGGATTGGAATTCTGCCCCAGCTGCGGGGCAAAGATGGATGAGGAGGATAAAAAGCAATGAACGACAAAGATCTGCTGCAAGCGCTGCGGCGGCTGAAGGTGGAGACCGGAAGCCTTGTCTGCCTGGGGTGCGGGCACGAGCATAACTGCGGCCTCAATGGCTGCGCTATCCTGCGGGAAGCAGAGGGGCGCATTGCGGGACTGTGCTTAAAGAATAAGGCATCCTGCGGATACGATAAGACTGGCGACTGCTGCGGGCGGGCCTCGGAGCCAGGTGCGATAGCCTATTGTGAGGAGAGGCCCGGCGTGGAGCCGGAGGAGGTAAGCGTAAAGTACGGAAGCTATGTTAAGCTGAACGGCACGGAAACTCCGGCGGAGATCGAAGCGGGCAAGGCTATTATGGCGGAGAAAGCCGGAGAGGTCGTCCGGGATGCGATGATGGGCGAAAACCTGTTTATCGAGGGACCGGGAACGCTTGCGTGGAAAGTGGAAATTTATGCAAGGAGGATTACCGATGATTGACGCACGCATTAGCAGAAGCGGGCTTGAGCGCTTTGATTCTAATGGGACACCTGCGGAGATTGTACTCGAATTCGGATATTTGATCAACCAATATTGCTCGGCGATAAAAAAATGCTGCCCGCAGGCCCTCCCCGGCGTGCAAAAGGCTTTCGCGGCCCTTACAGAGCCGGACAGCCCGGTTTGGAAACTGGACGAGGGCGTGGAGGGGTTCTTCATGAGCAGGAGGATGGACGAGTGAAGGTATACATAGCCGGGAAGATTACCGGGAACGAGAACTACAAGGCGGAGTTTGCCGAGGCGGAGAAGAAGCTGCGGGCGCTGGGGCATATCCCACTGAATCCGGCGGTGCTGCCGGAGGGGATGGAGAAGGCGGACTATATGCGTATCTGCCTGGCCATGCTGGACAGCGCCGACGCCATTGCATTGATGCTGAACTGGACGGGAAGTCCGGGCGCAAACATAGAGCTATCCTTAGCAATGTACACAGGTAAGAAGCAGATTGACCTGTGGACGATACCAAATCTATAAAACCGAGCTTCTGCCAGCCGTGGGGCTGGCGGTCGCTCCGGGGATCGCAGGGGTATGCGGTTTCCGGAGGGGCCTTGCGGGGAGGGATCCCCGCTGCTCCTTCGCTTCCTCCTTCCGACAAGCTGCAGCTTGTAAGCAGCAGCTCCGCGGGCAAGGCGGCTCCGCCTGGAATGGCGGCAGAGCAGGAGGCGGCATGGACAGACCGTGCCGCCTCCCCGAAAGGGAAGAACAGACATACATATATAATACACGCGCGCACGCGTTTCTTTGTAGGCTCTTTAGGGGCTAACTTTACGCACACGGAGAGGAGACGGACGAAATGGAGGGATGCTGGGTGATCCGAACATACAAATCCGGGCGGATGGTGGAGAAGAGCAAGGTGTGGGTATCGAGTCGGGCCAAGATCCGCTCGGGCCGGGTGCAGGGAAACACCTCTGCGGCCAAGCGGGACCGGAATGCCATGCAGGCCGTGCGCGTGCTGGCCCGCAGCTTTAACTGCAACTGCAGCCACAAATGGCTCCACATGGTGTGCAAGCTGGATGATGCGAACCTGGCGGAGGCAGAGACGGACACAGAGAAGACCCTGAAGAACTTCCGGGCTCGGCTGAAGCGCGCCGTGGCGAAGCTGGGCGGGCAGGTGGCCTACTATGAGTTTATTAGCCACAAGGATGGGAAGACCGGCGCGGAGAAGCGCCTGCACATCCACTATGTGATCCGGCTGGAGGGCGTGCGCTTTGAGGATGGACTGTGGATGCTGGGGGACAAAGCCCTGGAGGACATATGGGGCATGGGCAGCGTATGGGCGGAGCCGCTATACAACGCGGCAGACTATACGGACCTGGCCGCCTATCTGCTGCGGCAATCGGACCGGGAAGGGAAAAAGGCCTACAACCCCAGCCGCAACCTGAAAAAGCCCATCGTGACGGAGCGGCCGGCACGGACCTGCGCACCGTTGCGAGCCCCGGCGGGATCCGTGCTGGTGGAGCAAGGGAACTGGAACGCCCTATACGGGGCGCATTACATACGCTACATCGCGCCGCAGAAGCCGGAGGAGAGGGGGCGCCGGGATGAATGACAGCATCAGCGCCCGGGCTATATGTCCCTTCTTCCGGCGGGCTGAGAAGCAATTTGTCCGCTGCGAGGGAATGGAACCGGGGCAGCGGATGGAGATCGGATTCACCCGCAAGAGCAAGCACAGGGGTTGGCTGGACCGTTACTGCTGCAGCTATAATTTCGGCTGCTGCCCCCTGTATCGGGCCCTGGAGCAGAACTGCAAAGAGACATAATCGCCGCGTGGGGATTCCTGCGCGGCTTTGGGGCGTCCGAAAAAATCATAGTGGAGGGGAGAAAAACGACCTGCGGGAACTGTAAAATGGCCATAAAGGGGGTGCGGGCATGGCGCAGAGAAGAATCGAACAGGAGCGCCGCATGAAGATACTGGCAGATTATACCCTGGAGGGCAGCTACCGGGCGGCGGCACGGAAAAACGGCGTGAGCCCTGACACGGTCCGGCGGATCGTGCGGGAGAACCCGGAGATGGTGAAGGTGGCGGACACGCAGAAAAACGCGCGCGCGCGGGACTTAATGAGCTATATGCAGGGCAAGGCGGACACGGTGTGCGACATCATAGACAACGGCCTGGGCGTACTCAGCGACCCCGAGCGGATGAAGGAGGCGAAGCTCCGGGACATTGCGACCATGATGGCGATCCTTATCGACAAGTGGTCCATGATCAACGCCATGTGCCAGGATAAGGCGCCGGTGCAGGTGGAGCTGGCTCCGGAGCTGGAGGATTACGCGGGATGAGATTGCAGATCGAGCCGCCCAACGAAAAGCAAAAGCTGTTTTTGCAGGACCGTGAGCACAAGTACATTGCCTACGGGGGCGCCCGGGGCGGCGGGAAGAGTTGGGCTGTGCGGACCAAGGCGAAGCTGCTGGCCCTGCACTATGCGGGCATCCGCATTCTGATCGTGCGCCGGAGCTACCCGGAGCTTATCAACAACCACATCAACACCCTCCGGCGGGAGCTGCTGGGTGTGGCCAAGTACAACGACAAAGACAAGGTGCTTAAATTCCTCAACGGGAGCACCATCAACTTTGCTTACTGCGAGCGGGACAAGGACCTGGACAGGCTTCAGGGCGTGGAATACGATGTGATCTTTATCGACGAGGCCACGCACCTGTCGGAATACCAGATGAAGGTCATTAAGGCGTGCATACGCGGCGTGAACAAGTATCCGAAGCGGCTGTATCTCACCTGCAACCCGGGAGGACAGGGACACGCCTACATAAAGAGGCTTTTTATCGACCGCAAGTTTGAGGAGGGCGAGGATCCGGCGGAATATGCCTTTGTGCAGGCGCTGGTAAAGGACAACAAGGCTCTGATGGCAACCCAGCCGGAGTACATCAAGCAGCTGGAGTCTCTGCCGGGACACCTGCGGGAGATGTGGCTGGAGGGCCGCTGGGATGTATTCGCAGGGCAGTTTTTCGAGGAGCTGCGCCTGGACCCGGACCCTATGCGCTGCGAGGAGGCGGGGATCACCGTGGAGGAGGCCAGAGCGCAGAGGCGGTTTACCCATGTGATCGAGCCGTTCAAAATTCCCGTGGGCTGGAAGATCTATCGCAGCTACGACTTCGGGTATCAAAAGCCGTTCAGCATGGCCTGGTGGGCGGTGGACTACGACGGGGTGATCTACCGCATCCTAGAGCTTTACGGCTGCACCCGGGAGCCCAACGAGGGTGTGCGGTGGACACCGGACGAGCAGTTCCGCACGGCTCGGGAGCTGGAGCGGACACATCCGCTTTTAGCGGGCCGGAAGATAGACGGCGGCGTGGCAGACCCGGCTATCTGGGACGGGAGCCGGGGAGAGAGCGTGCAGGAGACGGCCAGCCGGTACGGTATTTACTTCACCAAGGGAGACAACGAGCGTATAGCCGGGTGGATGCAGTGCCATTATCGGCTGCAGTTTGACAGAGAGGGCTATCCCCGCTGCTATATCTTTGACACCTGCAAGGCCTTTATGCGCACGGTGCCGCTGCTGATGTACTCGGAGACGCGGCCGGAGGATCTGGACACGGACCTGGAGGACCATGTGGCAGACGAGTGGCGGTATTTTTGCATGTCGAGACCGGTAAAACCGATATTGGAGATAAAAAAAGAGCCCAGCTGGGGCGACCCGCTGGACCAGCTGCGGCGGAAAGGATGACAGATGGACGAGAAAATGGTTCCGGCGGAGCTGCCGGGGAAGAAGATCGGAGAGCAGCAGATACAGAAGTGGATGCAGGTGCTCCAGGAGTACAAAAAAGGCAAACACAGCGTGGACACCCGCATCATCAACGCCGAGAGCTGGTGGAAGCTGCGCAACACCACCGAGGAGGACCGGGAGTCCGATGTGCAGCGAGCGGGATTCCGAAGCCGGAGCGCGTGGCTGCACAATGTGATAACCAACAAGCACGCGGACGCCATGGAGGCCTACCCGGAGCCGGTGGTGCTGCCTCGGGAGGAGGGCGACCGGGCGGAGGCAAAGATGCTATCGGCCATTCTGCCGGCCATCCTGGAGCAAAATCGCTTTGAGCGCACCTGGTCGGACGCCATGTGGCAGAAGCTGAAGGGCGGCACCGGGTGCTACAAGGTGGTGTGGGACCAGAACCGCATGAACGGGCTGGGGGACATCGCTGTGGAGCGGGTGAATCTCCTGAATCTATTTTGGGAGCCGGGGGTGGAGGACATACAGCGGTCCCGATATGTGTTCCACACGGAGCTGATGGACAAGGACCTGGTACAGCAGGCCTATCCCCAGGCGGCGGAGCAGATTAAGACGGAGAGCTTTGTGGCGCAGAAATTCCTCTACGACGACACGGTGCCCACCGACGGCAAGTGCACGGTGATCGAGGTCTACTACCATGTGGGGCGGGTACTGCACTACTGCAAGTATGTGGGAGATGTGGTGCTTTACGCCACGGAGAACGAGACGGAGATGCCGGTCCGGCGGATGGTACAGGAGGGGCCGGAGGGCCCGGTGGAAGTGGATGTTCCGGCGGGGCCATCCATGGCGGAGACAGGACTTTACGAGCACGGACTGTATCCCTATGTGCTGGATCCGCTGTTTCCCGTAGAGGGAAGTCCTTGCGGGTACGGCTATGTGGATCTGTGCAAGTCACCGCAAGAGGAAATCGACCTGCTGCGGACGGCGGTGGCCAAAAATGCCGTGGCCGGAGCAACACCACGATATTTTATCCGCTCGGACGGAGGCGTGAATGAGAAGGAGTTTGCCGACTGGACACTGCCCTTTGTGCATACCAGCGGCAACCTGGGAGAGGATTCCCTGCGGCCACTGGACTACAACCCGCTCCAAGGGAACTACCTTGCATTTTTACAGGAGACAGTGCAGGAGCTGCGAGAGACCAGCGGCAACACGGAGACGGCCACCGGCTCCACCTCTTCGGGTGTGACGGCGGCCAGCGCCATTGCGGCATTGCAGGAGGCAAGCGGCAAGGGCTCCCGGGACAGCACCCGAGCCGGGTACAGGGCCTACAGGGAGATAATAACGCTGTGCATTGAGCTTATACGGCAGTTTTACGATGCACCGAGAAAATTCCGCATCGTGGGACAGAGCGGTCAGGAAGAATTTGTGACCTACAGCAACAGCGGCCTACAGCCCCAGGCGCAGATGAGCGACTTCGGCATTGAGCTGGGCTATCGGCTGCCGGCCTTTGACATCTCCGTACAGGCGCAGAAGCAAACCGCCTATACCACCATGGCGCAAAATGAGCTGGCTTTGCAGTTCTACCAGCTGGGATTCTTCGACCCGGCCCGGACGGACCAGACGCTCATGTGCTTGGACATGATGGACTTCCGAGGCAAGGAGGAGATGCTGCAAAAGATCCGCAGTATGGGCGCCCTGTACGACCGCATGATGCAGCTGACGCAGTACGCGGCGGCTCTGGCGGCCAAGCACCAGGACGCCACGGCCCTGGCACAGGTGCAGGCCATGATGGGCGGCACTCCGGCGGCTCCGGCGGGCACGGCCACGGTGGAGCCCGGCAAGGACGCGGCCCAGGAGCACGGACTGGTGCAAAAGGCCCGGAGTCAGGCCCGGGAGGCATCCCAGCCGGGAGGCGGGACATGATCCGGGTACAGTATGACGCCCGGAAACTGCGTCTGTCGGTATCGGGACACGCCGGAAGCGCGCCAAAGGGGCAGGACCTGGTGTGCGCGGCAGCCACGACGCTTGTTTACACGGCGGCGCAGATGCTCCGGGAGGCCGAAGACGAGGGCCTGGCGGAGGATGTGCGGTTTTGGGCGAATGACGGAAAGGCCGACCTGGTAGCCAAAGCAAAGCCGGGTGCAGACAAGGAACTCACGGGCCGGATGGAGGCTGTTTGCATCGGCTTTCGGATGCTTGAAAAAAATTATCCGAAATTTATCCGAGTGGAGGGGAGAAAAGCGACTCCCTGATGTTGTAAAGTGGAAACAGAAGGTCCGGCGGACCTTATCACGGGAGCGCCCACCTGACGGGCAGAAAGGAAATTTATGAAAGATTTTCTATGGCTTCAGCTCTTCGCGGAAGGCGAGGGGGAAGCATCGGGCGTAACGGCTCCTGACGCCGAGGAGCAGCAGCTGAAGGCACTGGGCGTGCCGGAGGAAAAGATCAGAAAACGGGCGCAGCGGAGCGCGAGGGAGACTGTTCCCACCCGGGGAGACCAGGAGCCGCAGCAGGACGCAGGACAGGACGCCGCTGTCGAGACGGAGGAGCCTACAAAGGCATCCCGGATGACCTGGAAGGAGATCATGGCAGACCCCGAGTACAACGGGGAGATGCAGAAGCTCATCCAGGAGCGGGTGAAAAACCTAAAGCCGCAGCAGGAAGCCATGAAGGCGCTGACACCGGCACTGGAGCTGCTGGCAGGCCGATACGGTCTGACGGCGGGGAAGGAGCTGGACGGTAAAGCCCTGGCCGATGCCATCATGCACGATGACAGTCTATACGAGGACAAGGCGGCAGAGATGGGCATTTCGCCGGAGATGGCCCGGCGGCTGGACCGCATGGAGTATCTGGAAAAGATGCTGGCCGAACGGGACCGGGAGACGGAGCAGGAGCGACAAGTGCGGGAGCACATGGCCGGACTCATGCAGCAGGCAGAGGAGCTTAAAAAGGACATCCCCAGCTTTGACCTGCAGGCGGAGCTCCAGAACCCCGCCTTTGTGCGCCTGACGGCGCCTGGGGTAGGCGTGAGCGTGATGGACGCATTTTACGCCGTGCACCGAAAAGAGATGCAGGAAATGGCCCAGAAGCGGGCCGCCAAGGAGACGGCGGAGCAGCTGGCGGCATCCATCCAGGCAGGGCGGCAAAGACCCGTGGAAAACGGAACCTCCGCACAGGCACCGACCACCACACACTTTGATTACGGAAACATGACAAAAGAGCAGCGGGCGGCCCTACGGCAGAAGATCAGGGAAGCCGCTGCCAGAGGGGAGAAGATCTATCCCGTGTGACGGACTTCTCCCGGAAAGGAGAAGAAATGTACAACTTTTACAAAATGAACCTGCAGCTGTTCGCGGATGCGGGTACGCTGGTAAATACCAGCGTGAATTACGCGAATGCCTACGACAAGACCCAGAAAACGGAGTTCTCGGGCACCAACACCCTGGACCCCACCATCAAGACCTACTATGACAAGGAGCTGCTGGAGAACGCGCGAACCACGATGTACTATACCCAGTTCGCCGAAAAGCGGCCCCTGCCCGCCAACCACGGCAGCACCATCGAATGGCGCAAGTGGAACACATTTGAGCGGGCAGATAAACTCATTGAAGGCGTGATCCCCGAGGGCCAGAAGTTTGGCATGACAAAGAAGACCGGCGCCATCGCCCAATACGGCACCTATGCAGCTATCTCGGACCGGCTGGAGACCCGGGCCTTTGACGATGTGATCCTGGGTGCTACGGAGGAGATGTCCGCCTCTCTGAGCGAGACCCAGGAGACCCTGCTGCGGAACTCGCTGCTCACCGGCACCAATGTGCTGTACTGCGACAATGTAGACGAGACCGGCAAGGTGCTATCTACCCCCACATCCTGTGCGACTATGGCGGCGGGCGGCACCACGGGCCAGGGTGAATCGGCTACCCCCAACGGCTGGTCCAAGCTGACCCCCACCATGATCAACAAGGCGGCCACCATCCTGAAGAAGAGTAAGGTGAAGCCCATCAACGGCAAGTTTGTGTGCATCATTCACCCATCTGTGGCCTTTGACCTGCGCCAGGACGAGGCATGGATGGAGGTGCACAAGTACGCGGCTACCACGGAGATCTTCAACGGTGAGATCGGAGAGCTGCACGGCGTTCGATTCATTGAGAACCCCGATGCGGCGGTGCTTTCTATGGTGGGAGAGACCTCCTACAAAAACAAGGCGGGCGGCGTGACCTACGCCAGCTATTTCTTCGGTAAGGATGCATTCGCCACCATCGAGCCGGGCGGCGGCAATGCAGAGATCATCGTGAAAAACCGCGGTGAGATCGGCGGCCCTCTGGAACAGTTCTCCACGGTGGGCTATAAGTTTGAGACGGGACACATGGTGCTGTATCCCGAGCGCCTGCTGCGGGTGATGAGCGTCAGCGCTTACAGCGCGGTGGACGAGTCCAACTACTAATGCTGTCAGAGCCGGGCGGGCTTACCCGTCCGGCGGGACAGGGAAAGGACGGCTATACATGGCTGAGAAGAAAAAGAGCGAAGTATTCATTCCCAAAAGACCCGGAGACGGGGACCCCAACCTCTATGTGGGAATCAACGGAAAAAGCTACCTGATCCCCAAGGGGCGGAAGGTGCTTGTGCCGGAAGAGGTGGCGCAGGAGGTAGCGCGGGCCGCAGCGGCGGAATCGGCCCAGACAGAGGAACAGGAGCGCCGGGCCGCAGAAGCTGAAAAGATGTGGGGCGCTCTGAACTGAGCGGCATCAAATAACACGGAGGAGGGAGAGGCGGTAGCTTCTCCCTCCTTTGGCTAACAGGGAGGAAAAAGATGAAAGTACGAGAGGCGATAGAGCTGGCGGACGCTATGCGCCCGAACCAGTTTGATGAATCGGTAAAAATCAAATGGCTTTCCAAGCTGGACGGGATGCTGTTTGAGGAGATATTCAAAACACACGAGGGGTGCCCGGCGGAGAGCTTCACGCCATACACGGAGCTGGACGGGGAGAAGGAGCTGCTGGTCCCGGCTCCCTATGACCAGGATGTTTACAATTACTTTTTGCAGGCGCAGATAGACGCCGAAAACGGGGAAGCGGCGAAGTATAACCAGTCTATTACCCTATACAACGCGGCAGCGAAGCTTTTTGGCGACTGGTACAACCGCACGCATATGCCCATCGCGGCGGCGCGGGCACTGCTGTTTTGAGAGGAGGTAGACCATGCCGTTTTTTCCGACAGTGCAGGCACAGACGGCCCAGCGACGGGTGACAGATGTGTTTGCCGGGTACAACCACAACCTGCGCATAAATGACGGGGAATTCTACGACGAAGAGAATCTGTGCTCTGACGACTACCCGCTGCTGTCTACCCGGCGCCAGCGGGGTGTATATGCAGCGCCGGCGGCTGCGCAGGGACTCATTGCCAAGGATGCGCTGTGCTATGTGGATGGGACGGAGTTTGTGATCAATGAAAAGCGGATCGAGATGGGGCTCTCTACAGAAGCGGAAATGTGTCCTAAAAGCCTGGTGTCCATGGGCGCCTATGTGATCATCCTGCCGGACCGAAAGTACATCAACACGGCAGACCTGAGCGACTTCGGGAGCATTGAGGCGAGCTACACCTCCGTGTCTGATGTAACCTTTAACCTGTGCACGGTGGACGGGGCCAGGCTGGATGTAATTGCAGGAGCAGCGGCACCGGAGAACCCGAAAAACGGAGAATATTGGCTTGACACCTCAGCAACGCCTCACACACTGAAGGTCTACAGCGAAACCAGTGCCATGTGGATGTCCGTGGTTACGACCTATGTGAAAATCTCCGCAACCGGCATAGGGGCGCAGTTTGAGCAGTATGACGGTGTGACCATCTCCGGTATTGTGAAAACCGGCGTGAAAGACCTGAATGGGTCCGCCATTATATGGGCCAAGGATGAAAACTATATCGTTATGGTGGGAATCCTGGACACGGAGATCACCCAGACGGCGGAGGAGGGGGCTGTCACCATTGCCCGGAAGATGCCGGAGATGGATTTTGTCATTGAGAGCAGCAACCGGCTCTGGGGCTGCAAGTACGGCATGGTGGATGGAAAGACCGTGAACGAGATATACGCCAGCAAACTGGGCGACTTTAGGAACTGGAACTGTTTCATGGGTATCTCCACGGACAGCTATGCGGCCTCCTGCGGAACCGATGGACAGTGGACAGGCGCCATCACGCACCTGGGCTACCCGCTGTTTTTCAAGGAGAATTGCCTACACAAGGTGTATGGAACTGCCCCATCCAGCTACCAGATACAGACCACGGCGTGCCGTGGCGTGCAGAAGGGGAGCGGTAAAAGCCTGGCCATAGTAAACGAAGTACTCTACTACAAGAGCCGGGGCGGCGTGTGCGCCTACGACGGAAGCCTGCCGACGGAAATCTCCGACGCATTCGGCGGCGTGCTCTATTCGGATGCGGTGGGCGGTGGTCATCGAAATAAGTACTATCTAAGCATGATGGATTCCGGCGGGATTTGGCACCTGTTTGTGTATGACGCAAGGCTGGGTGTGTGGCACCGGGAGGACAATACACACGCAAATGCCTGGTGCTCCTGCCGGGATGAGATGTACTACATCGACGCGGCAGACGGGAAAATACGGACGGTGCTGGGCAGCGGACAGACAGAGACGGAGAAAATCCGATGGAGGGCAGAAACCGGGCTCTTTGTATCCGTCCTGAGCAGCGCCAAATATCCGGACTATGCGGCGGACAAGAAGTATGTGGGGAGGCTGATGCTTCGCATGGCGCTGGATCCCGGAGCCACCATGCAGGCCTTTGTGGAATATGATTCCTCCGGAGTGTGGGAGCAGCTGTGGAGCATGACGGGGAAGACCCTACAAACCTTTACCTTCCCGGTGCGCCCCAGACGGTGCGACCACTTTCGGCTGCGGCTGGTGGGGCAGGGCGGCGCGAAGCTCTACAGCCTTACCAAAACACTGGAAAAGGGGAGTGATCTTTGATGGAGATACGGTTTCCGAACATTACCCCCGATGCCAGGGCCACGGAGCAGCTGGGGCAAATGCGCAGCTACCTGTATCAGCTGGTACAGGATCTAAACCTATCCCTGAAACAGTTAGAGTCCAAGGACGAGAGTGAAACCACTGCACAGGCGGCGGCAAAAGCTGCCAGAGAGCGGGAGGAGCGAAACCAACAAGCGGCGGTGGGGCTGAAGAGCCTGATCGTGAAAACGGCGGAGACGGTGTCCCAGCAGGTGGAGCAGATGAAGTCGGAGCTGCGGGGGGAATATGTGGCGGTGTCGGACTTCGGGACCTATCTGGAAAAGACCAGCCAGGAAATTGAGGAGGACCCCACCAAGATAACCCGGTATTTTAAGTTTGCATCGGACATCCAGGCGGATGTGGACAAGGTGGACGCGGACTTTTCCGCCTACAAGACCGATGTGCAGGGGTATATCCGCCAGGGCATCGTGGACTATGACGGGGTGACGCCCATCATCGGCATTGCCATCGGCCAGGACATCCGCACCACCCAGACCGGGGTGGAGACGGAGCAGGGGGTCTTTGATGTGATCGACAAGCGGAGCAATATGTCCGTGTGGACCACGGAAAAGCTGTCGTTTTACATCGGCGGCCAGGAGGCGGCCTACTTCTCCAACGGCAAGCTGACGGTGGCCCAGATCGCCACAAATCGCATCACCGGCGCAGGCGGGTGGGATGTGAGCTTCACCGGGGGCGTGAAATTCAAGTGGATCGGAGGTTGAGAGCATGGGCGAGATCATCAAGACGGATGTGAAATACAAGTCCTATTTCTGGGTGAAATGGGAGGTGCAGGAGCAGGACACGGCGTCGAACAAGTCCACCATCGCCTGGTCCTGCGGCCTGAGCCCCGGGGAGAAGTACTACACCAATGCCATACGAATGTCGGCGGTGACGATAGGCGGCGTGGAGGTGTACGCCGGGGGCACCTATTCCGACATCACGGACTATAAGGACCGCACCTTCGGCTCCGGCACCCTGGAGG
>ERZ1026850.1179-NODE-1179-length-14225-cov-69.398024_pt1 | contig 14225 bp, 18 predicted proteins | sample MGYA00380155_ERZ1026850 | MGnify/ENA primary metagenome ERZ1026850 (study PRJEB33269, sample SAMEA4719791) | human gut metagenome | biome: human-associated habitat; feature: organic feature; material: feces | place: Cameroon | collected 2013-10 ... | reverse complement strand
GCAATGAATTTAGCTTTATATAAAAAGTGAAAAGTATCTTGTCCATCTTATACCGCGAATTGATTGACTAATATTTATTCAAAAATTTCCAACGTGCTCCGTATATTTATTCACAATTTTTTCGATGCTAGCGAATAAATATGCGGTACAAGATGAATTCAAAAAACATGTTCATCTTATACCGATCTTATACCGATCTTATACCATTATTGATAATCTATTACGAAATTGTTAACAGACTATTAACGCGGTACAAGATGACCAAGATGAATTGTTACGAAACTATTAACATTTAACTATACAACTAAAAGTGCATAGTGTAAAAGTACATGAAAATCTCAATTTTATCTTGTCCATCTTATACCGCAGGCATTTGATCTTCACCATCTTATACCGATCTTATACCGCAAAAATGCAACAATTTTGAGGTTCCCACTACTACTTTCCGGTGCTTCCAAAAGCGCCTTCGCCGCGAGTAATGTCCATTTCCGAGGCCGATACGAAGTCCGCAATCACAACTGGAACGATAACCAGCTGTCCAATGCGATCTCCGTCGCTGACCCAAAAATCATGGTCGGTATTGTTGGTGACGATGGCATGAACCTCTCCGCGATATCCTGAATCGATAGGACTCATTTCACAGGATATGCCCTTACTGCTGAGCCCTGAACGGGGGCAAATGAAGCCGGTATAACCGTCAGGAATTTCAACACCAAAGCCGAGAGGAATCTTTTCGGAATTGTTTGCCCAAACTCGGATCTTCTTTTGACCCTCTATATGGGCATAAACGTCGGCCCCGGCGTCGTTGTAGTGGGCTCTCTTTGGTGGGTTTTTATAGCCAAGATCAATAAGTTTGATTTTCATTTTTTATCTCCTCTGTAAATATCAAAAATATTAAGCATGTACATCAAGGTCGACTTTGCTGAATCCTTATCGCACGCTTTAGTCACATTGAAAAGTAACTTGCTGTGAGTATGGAATTGTTTGCGATCGTAAATGACGAGTTTGCTTGTTGGATGGTCAACGACTGCCTGAATCTTGTCAAAGTCCCGGTCATAAAGATGTAAGCTTGTTGCAAAGTGAACATATGTTCCGTAGGCCAGACCAAGACGATCCGCAACTACTTTTTGAAGCTCCATGAAGAAGGCCCAATCATAAGGGGTGCCGAACCAAATGTCGTTGCTGCGCATCATAACGGTACAATTAAGCTTTTCATCTCTGACGAGGAATTGGATCGCGATGGTGCAAGGTTCGTCTTTGGTTTCGATGACATGCTCATTCGGAATGTTTATGTTGAGGACAGCGCGGCGAGAGAGAGGATCTTTTTGAAGCAGCTCTACGATTTTATCAATCTGATTAAATCCATGCTTTTTCATCAAACGATAACCGTATGCGCTATTTGAGGTAGTTCCATCGTCGGAGATGTGTTCCCAAAAAGATGAGAATTTTGAAATGTAATCCACGGAATCATCCGCATTGAAATACCACAATAATTCTCCAAACAGATAAGAAGTAGAGAGGCCTCTGACTGAAACCACATTATTTGTGATATCCTCAATCTCAATCTTGACATTGGTAAGTTCATGAGTATTTCCATATGCCGGAGCCTTTAAAAGCTCCTGACATAAATGGAGATACGCTTCATCGACATTCTTGACGATCATTCTGCCGGTTTCCTCCTTTGTGCATTTCTCGCTGTGGCTCTTTCCTGCCTTTCTTTTATATACGCCTTTTCAAGCTCAATATAGGGCAGGAGTCTTTTCTTGTATTGGCCGTGGCCGTAAATTGTTTCGACTTTAGTATTTTTGTTCCATACATCAACGCGTTTCCCAACTTCAAGAAGCGAATAAGCTTTTCGAGCTGAGGAAGTGATGAGGATGGGTTTTCTTGACTTGCAGTCGCAGACTGCAAACGTATTATAATTCCTGATCATGATACCTCATCTTCCGGCTTTGCCTTGAGTACCCACAGGCAGTTGCGAGCCTTACTTGCGTCAATCAGTGGTGCCATGATGTTGGAGATGAGATTCACATCATAGTAATCTCTCAAAGCTTCGAACATCTGCTTTTGCCAGTCATTGAGATCATCCTTGTAATCTCTCATGCTTGCAAATGTACCGTATTTCTTTTCAACGACGAAGAACTTCTCAAGCTCTTTCTGAAGCTCAAAGTGATCCCATTCTCCAACCACCTTATCAGGGCCAAGGAGGTGATTATTTGCCGCTCCAACCTTAGGATCATAGTTCGGGGTGCTAAGATAAACGCGGGTGTCATCATTACAATGGAACCAAATATTCTCAAGGAATGCATCCGCATTCTCATGGCCGATATGCTCCATTACTTCAAAACAAGTGATAATATCGAAGGTTTCTCCGAGGTCAAGCTCGGCACAAAGGTCTGCCTGCTTGAATGTAGCGAAATCGAGTTTAGCAAATTTCTCATTGTTCTCGTCGATGGTCTGCTTGCGGATATCAAGGCCTACGTATTTTTTAGGACGGAACTTATTGCGATAGAATACCTCAAGCATCTCACCGCTGCCGCAACCGAAGTCGAGGATTGTCTGGCCGATTTTTGCTACCTTAAGAATGTGGGTCCATCTGAGGTAGTGGGCAAACTGATCTCGATGATAAATATGTCTTTCAAATTCCTGCTGAGGAGTGAGCTGAGTTTTATTGTAGTTTTTAGCCATGGCGTTTCTTCTCCTTTTTAATGTAGTTTTTACAAATTTCATCAAGTGATATTTTGGATGTGTCAATGAGGGGGAGGTCATACTGAGTAGCGATGGCGCAGAATTTATCGTTGATTTCTCCGAGGTGATTACGAACTGCTGCGAATTCATCTCCTCGGGCGTCAATACGATCGCGCAGCGTAGCATAGTCTGTTGTTAATACGAGGAATATGATACCATCGGCTTTCGCTCGTTTAATGAGATATTCAAGATCAATCTCATCGATTTTGCCCTCACGTCTGAAAATTTTCGGATAGATGATCTCTCCAATGACATTTCTGTCCCAGATAACATCGTCCTTGCCGAATGACTGCTTGTAAAAGTCGAAGGTATTGCTGTCACGGTTCGTAACATGAACTACGTCCAGCCCATACTTAACTGCGAGAGCTCGGGCAAGAGTAGTTTTTCCAGTACCGTCGCAGCCCTCAAGAATTATTCGCATGTTTCATCCTCCTTTGCGGGTTCATTGAAGTAGTTAATAGTTACGTAGACATTCTCGTTGTTTCTAACTGTGATATTAGGTCGATTGTCGTTGATTTCCTTGAGCATGTCCCCCATGTCCTGCAGCTGCTCATCGTCAATGTTAATCTTTAGATCAATCTGCCCGCTCTGTTTTTTCGCAGGAGCTTTAAATGCTTTCTCTCTTATTTCAGGATAAAAGTCGCATTTGGATTGATCTCCTCCGCAATCGCAACGATCACGTTCTCTTGTGCCCATGCAACAGGCCGTGTGCTGATCATAACTACTGCATGTACTCATTTTTATTCACGCTCCTTTAAGCATTGCTCTGTATTCTTCGAGCCTACGTCTGGCCTCGATCAATACCCGATTTCCACAATTATCTCGGTCATGGTTGAGCGGGCAATCGCTACACGGAGACGCGGCCACGCAACATTTAATTGCCTTTATTAAATCATCGAGAGTTAACTCATCAGGCATCTGACTCAGACTCCTTTCCAACCGGATTGTCACCCGCCTCGATAATTTTCTTAATGTCTTCCACGCAGAATTTATTGTCCCCGTGTGGTCTAATGACTGTACCGTCGGCATAACGTACAAAATCCTCCGTGATTTCAACGGCTGCATTTCGTGTGCTCATGATTTAACCTCCTTCTATAAAGATTCTGCATTTTTTGCCGTTAATGCTTTTTGTGATCACGTCAACTGCAAAGTGACGTTTCACTTGTTTTGAAAATTCAATGTTGCTCATTGGAGTAAAGCTATTAGCCAAACAAAATCCAGAATACTGTTTGTACACTTCATTTGTCGGTTGATTAAGAATCTGACTCTCATCAATCTCTTTGAAAAACAGCAAAATAGGATTATTGTTCTCCTGATACTCCGCAAGAGATTTTTCAATCTTTTCGGATTTGGTGAAGCTGTGATTTGCTAACACTCGTTTCAATCCGCGAACTCCGAGCAAGATAAGATACTCCAATGCATCCTCCTCAATCAACTTGTATTTGATATAAGGATCGAAATCTGGATCATCTGGAGAAAATGTCGCGTCAAAAGGGACAATTACGAGGCGGTCAAGGACAGCGCCGGATTTATCTTTGATCCTTGGAATGTTGTTTGTCGAGAAAAGCAATTTGCAATAAGGATTGAAGAAGAATTCATTTTGCCCTTTAAACTCACCCTTGACACGGTCTCCAGAAGTGATTTTCTTAAACATGGCGGGATTCGAGATGAAATCGTCAGCAATGTCATCGCCTATGTTGGCCAGTTTTCCAAAGAGGGAGGAGGAAGAGAAGCGATCTCCGAGCTCATTGAGGTCAAGAGCCGTGGTGTTGTCATCGCCAAGTAGTTCCTTAAGTATCGCCAAATACGTACTTTTACCGTTTCGTTTATCTCCAGTGAGGATAAAGGATTTTCTTAGCTCATTCCGGCGATAAAAGCAATAGCCCACAGTTTCCTCAAGAAGCATGCGGATTGCAGGGTCGTCGCAAGCGAGTTTATCGAATGTCTTGTCCAAAAGTGGATGATAGGCGTCCGGGTTGTAGTTGTGATCGATTTTGTTCGTCACAATGATGTCAGGCGAGAAGTCTAACAGTTCATCGGTCTCAGCATTATATATCCCATTTTTAAATGCGATATAATTGGCTCCACTCATGTGCGAGTTATTTCGTACCAGCAAATCGAGATAGCTCATTGTTTCTCGTCGTCGGGCTTGAGTCAGATTCGGAATATGCTGAATCATGCAAGCTTCAATTTCGAGAGGGTTGCTTAAATACACGCCGTCGCGATAAATATGCAAACGACCGTTTATCCTCGCAATGTGATTTTGGTTTTTGATATAGGTTGCAAATTTGTCGAATAAGAAGGTGTTTTTCTTGAAAAATATAGGCTTTCGAAATGACTCTTCGCGGAGAATAGTATCGAGTTCAGATTCTGGGAGAGGTTCTTTCAGTACGTACTTATTTATGATGCGTATTGTTTGCTCTGCTTGCTCGTTTGTAAAATCGCTTGCCTGAAGCGTAAGGATGTAATTAAACAAGCTTTGGTTTCTGCCGTCTCCCTGTTCCATTGTCAAAAATTCTAACTCGGTTTTGACGGGAGTCATAAACCTTGGAATTTCTTCGTAGTCCTCATCTTCGAAGACGTCGTAAATAATTTTTCGATCAACACCGTCCTTTTTGAGAATTGAATATTGATTCGGACCGATCTTAATGTCAGCAGAGATGCCGCATGCTAACTTCTTGCCGTTTCCATTTTTTGCGACGCTGCCGGTATTTTTAAAGAGAAAATGCTTTCCTCTCGATGTTTCATACACGCGGCACCGCAATTGGAGATCCTCGACGATGTGCATCATTATTTCTGATTGATCATAATCATCAATATCAATTAGTATGGTTTCTTCACTTAGTACGCCCGCATATTCAGGCATACGTTTTATTTGTTCATAGTTTGGTAATTCGCCTGAAGGCACATTCTTGAATGCCATCATGCATTTTTTGTCTTTGGTTGGAACATAACCGCGAAATAAGTTCATGTGTTGTCAAATCCTTTGGTGTTACAATGTACACAGTGCCGAGACTTTCCGCCCCTTAAGGCAAACCCGCGAACGTGATAGCTTTGGCCACATGCAGTACATATGCATTTCCACATTGCATTGCCCCTTCTGTCAAAACCCGCAAAACCTTCCACTCTCCAATACCCGTATCGAGTACCGGGAATTTCCTGCACGACGCGTCTCCCGCTTGACATTTAACTCACCTCCACTCCATATTGCTTAAGGCGTTCTTTCGCCATATTGATATACCATTGACGATCTAATTTATCGGGCACGCCCTGGCCATGTATATCGCCATTGACAAGGAAGCAATGGTCCGGCGTATTGCCGAATTTTTCGATCGTCATGCCTGTGCTTTTTTGCTTTCCAATGTAGGTATCATCCTCATCAGTTGAAGCAAACACTCTAAAGCATTTTTGCGTATATCCCTGACCATTGTGCCGTACGATAGCATATTTGCCTGACAGCTTTACGATCTTTTGGAACATGATTAAGTCCATACATTCATCGATGGTTTTTTCAACAGGAACATCATGCACCATGTATTCAACGAGGGCCTTGTTGATGATGGGAAGGTCATTATCCAACGTGCTAAGCTTTTTTGTATAAGCTCCTTTTGTCTTAGTGCTGCCATCCTTAGCAACAAGCAAATAGTTGTTAACATCCTTTTGAAAGACTCTCTCGAACAGATCAAAACCCATTCGCATTCCGGTACGCTGCTCCCATTCCCAAACGATGTCATCAATTTTGTCGAAGTCTTTGATTGAGCGCAGCTTCAACAGAATGCCGTCGGTATTGGACTGAATGAGCTGACAATACGGTTCGAGTTTTTCGATGAGGTCCACGAGGAGCAGCTGACCGTTTACGCAAATCGCATTGTTGTCGCGCGGATCATACAAGGGACTGTTCTTATCCTTGAGCTGGCCTGAGATCGCATTGTCGGCAATCTTATAAGGGAGACGGGCTTTCTTATCGCCGAGAGCTTTGAATCGAAGGTTTTCGTTGTGGATTTTTTCGAAGTTTTCAGGGTTTCCCATATTGCGATAACCAAACTTATATTGAAGCTGTAGGCTCGGATAATAAGCTGTAACGTCTGCCATCAGGAATACACCCTTATCGCAATATTTCTTGATAGCCCCGTGAATTCCGCCCCAAGCAAGAGTGTGATCTACTCCTGCAATTTGAATGTCCTGTGATTTCTTATAGTCGTGATTTACAGGATTCCGGTACCAATCTGCAAGAGCTTTGTATTTGGAAAGCCTTAAAGTTGGTACGATTTCAAATTCAAATTCATCGTGATAGTGAACACCTTTGCCTCCGAGAATATGAGCTACTCGCTGAGCTCCGGTTTTGCCCATGAATTTAAGGGGAAGATTGAAAATCTTAACAAGGCCCATGGCAGCGTCAAACTCGGCTTTGCGTGCAAGAAATACTTCGATCGTTTGCTCAACATCATGGCGGCAATATTTTACCGTTTCTTCAATTTCCGCTTGCGTCAGTTTACGGTTTATGTCGAAAGGAACGGAGGTTTCTTGAATATCATTTCCCATCATGCCCTCGAGAGATTTGAGTCCGCTGTCGGTTCTGAGCATCACATCGAAGTTAATCATTTGGACCTTGTTCAGTGCACTGCTGAACTGCCAGCCTTGTTTATTCTCCCTAATGATATGATCGGAAATTTCTTTCGGATTAAACCCACAGAGAATTCCCTTAAAAATGTACTGGTCATAACGCCTGTTGTTGTAACCGACCCAAATCTCATTCTTATGTTGAGTATAATATTCCTCAAGCTGGGCGGGATCGTTAATAATTACGGTTTCCGTTCGGTCAAGTGGGTTGACGATAACAACGAGCCAATCATATTCGAAAACCTCGAAGTCGTAGAAATTAAGCAATTTGATCACCTCGTGTCCCAGGATTAACCGAGGCACGTTCTGCTTTAAAACTAATAAACTTATATAGTTTTTATTAGAACGCGCCTCGGGTCATTCTGTGAAATATTTCACATATTACTCAACATCAAAGACTTCAGTGATCTTAAAGGTAGAAAATCCTTTCTCCTCGCCGTATTCAATGGCATATTCTTTGTTGCCGTCGATAGCCTCATATACATCCATGAGAAGCTCGGCATACTGAGAATAAGACTCGAATACGATGGGCACACCAGATTCAAGGCTGCGGAGGAACTCATCCACGATGTGCAGCTGGAAGCCTTCTGTTACGACCTGATTCATGAAGAGAAGAGAGCCTTTATACTCGCCGGCAAGAATCTTAAACCAGACCTTAACCATGGGTTTATCTGACTTCGAAACACCAAGCTCAAGCTTAGTAATTTCAACTTCATAGTTTCCGAGAGGTACCTCAGGAAAATCATTGTTACTTGCATTCGCAATGTCATCCTTCAGACCCTCAAGATCTGCCGCCTTATCAAACTTGCTGAAATCAATTGCCATTGTTATTTACTCCTTTATCTCAATAAATTTAGAGCTGAAATTTTTCTCTATTTCTGCGAAAGTCTTGACTTTGTTCGAACTCGAATGGCCATTATCAAACTGCATCTCGCCATCCTTAAACTCGTAAATCTTACCCACCGTCGTAAGGCCCTCAAAATCCTTAATGCAGCACACTCTTCCGTTGTAGTACCGTATCGGCTCATCAGCAATGCCCTCGAACATGGTATCGACCCAGTTATAACCACATTCTGCAGTGCGATATTTTCCTTCGCAGTCGCCCTCGAGAACATCAGTGATCGTGACTGTTTTTCCAGCCATATCTATCATGTCAGATACAACAGTATCTATCGCACCGTACGGAGATCTATAACGTTCGCCGAGTTTCAGATCTTCGCGAATCTTCACGTAATCCCCGACTTTATATTTAGGAGGTTCAGGCTTATATCCTTCGAGAACGACATACTCATTCTCCCATGCAAAGCCCATACCATCATCCCATATGGTTTCGACACCGGGAATTTCAAAGTAAACTCCCGTTCCAAAGCCGCCAAAAATATCGGATATAAAAGACTTCTTGACCTGAGCCACCTGATAGATATCGCCGTTCTTATAATAGCCGTGCGCCTGCTGGGCATTGACGATCTTGATATACTCGCCCTTCTTGGCAGAACGCTTTACCTCGCATATTTTCTCGTCTGACTCCTCGAACAGTCTTTCAAAAGCAAGCTTTGACCCAACTGCAAAATCGAAGGTATCGATGGGTGAACACTTTGCTTCTGCAGATTTAACAACCTTGCTGCCATCGTAAAGCCTCGCGAGCGTAGTCTTACCGTCAGTGGTGATGACAACCTTATAATTGTCGGCCAAAAGTTCCAGGTCCTCAGGATGGAGCCAATGGCCAAAGCCATGCTTGCACCTGCCTGTAAGACTATGACCGTCGAGGAATTTCTCGTCGAATTTTACTCCGATGGGCATCGGGAAGCTGTTCTTGATAACAAGAATGGTTCCGACCATTCCTACTGATGCCCCGTCACAACGTTTTATGACTCTCACTCGATCGCCGACTTTAAACGTGTTGCTCATAATAATTTCCTTTCTTTATTTTAAGTTAATTTAGTCTACTCTTCTGCGTCTTCTGCGAGGAGTTTCTTCTGAGGTGGAATCATCCATGACCTCGCCGCTATTAGGGTTTACTGACGGGCCAGGGCCATCATTTTCCGGGTTAGAAGTTTCGCGACGTTTACGTCTCGGAAGCTCCTCGGAAACAGATGCTGCGGTCGGAGCAATTTCATCCATAGTTATCTGACCATCAACCTCAGCGGACTCTTCGACAGGCTTCGCAACAGGTTTAGAAGCTCTGGCAGGCTTAACATCTCCCTGCGCAAGCTTGAGCTCTTCGATGAAGGCATTCATATCGAGGGGGCAAGTATCATGGACAAAGTTGAATCTGCCGCCGCCGAATATGTTCTCCTCCTTAGCGAGCTGAAGGAATCTTCCACGATTATTCATGAATGCACGGACAGTCAACGTGACAGTGCCGGCCAGAACATTCGCGACCTTATCAGGAATGTTGGGGGCAAAGCTTGTAATCTTGGCGCCAGACTTGAGGTTGATTTCAGTCTTAAGCTCTTTGGAGATGTAGATGATCCGGTAGCCGAGATTCTTAAGTCGCTTCATGGTAGACAGAAATTCCGTCCTAACCATATCCCAGCCTTTACCGAAACCGGCATCCTGTTCATGCTCAATGCCGAGCTTATTATAGATATACAAGCGGCAATGCTCATAAAGATCTTCCATGAGGTCTATAGCTACAACCTTGAAATCGTTGTCCTTCTTTTCAAGCTCAGCGACGAAATCAAGGAACTTCTCCCATGCAAGAATCTTCTTTGTGATTCTGCCTTCCTGAATGACCTCGTCCATAATTCTTACGACAGGGCTGGTGATGTTTTCGGTATTTCCGTCTGTGTTGGCGAAGATAACATCATTGAGCTGATCCACAAAAGTAGATTTGCCGACATAACTGTCTGCGTAAATCCACATGTCAGGATCGGTGACGATGACCTTCTCACGTCTTTCATTTTTCGGTAAGTTCATGTAATCAAGTCCTTTCTGACAAAATAAGTTGTAATCGCACCAGTCGCAAAGGCGACTCGGAGCTTTTTCGTAGGTGTCATCCTCAACGCAATGCTTTGTTTCGAGCAAAAAGTTAATGACCTTAGTGGGATCGTAGTCGATCTGTTGAATTTTGATTTCTTTGGATTTAAGATCGCTGAGGCATCGCTTACGAAATTCGTAGATGGTCTCGTCGCGAGGATTAGTTTTGTTTGCGTATTTCTGCTTAAGATGACATTTTGGAATAAATACGAAATAGAGATTTCGGATCTTTTTTCCGGGGTGGGTTTCTTCGAAGAAATGCTTGTACAAATGAAGCTGAGCCGAATTCTGATAACCTATAACATTATTCGAGTATTTAAAATCGTAGATGTCATAAGCCTCATATTTACAAACAGCTTTACAGCCGTCTGAAACATCTTCAAACGTCTCAATAGGATCAGCGGGCACGAGTAAATCTATGTACCCATGAAAATCGGAAGTCTCGATATAAACCTCATGCTCTCCTTTAGGCAAGATAGCTTTGGCCTTAGGGATCAGATATTCAAGTTTCATAGCTTCAGTGATATGAGCATCTTTAATCACGGGATAAGCTGAGAAGTATTCTTTGATTGCATCAGGAACATCTTTCTCAATGCCCGTGTGCAGGGCATGTCCAAGTATCAGCGCGTTTTGAGGGTCACAATTGAATATTGTTTCCAATCCTTCTTTGTACTTCAAAAAGAACTGATGCGGGCAAGTTTGGTACATGGAAATTCGCGAATAGGAAACTTGCAAATTTTCACCTCCTTTTATTTAATTTCTGCGGGCAGTTTCGATCGGTCGAAAGTGTCTCGCTGCAGGTTTATAACAAACTCTTTAAAATCATCGAATCCAGAAGGATAGAGGACAAATGCGAATCCTCCGGCTTCATTGATTTTTCGAATGTTATACAATTGTAATTCGGATGGCGTGCCGTTCTGCGCTTTTACCTCAATGCCGAGGAAGTAACCATTGACGCAGGCGAGAATATCGGGGATTCCGGACTTCGTGAACTGGGAGCCGGCCCAGTATTTAACGAACCAAGCGCCTTGCTGCTCGAGAAATTTTTTGATCTTATTTTCGAAGTTTTTCTCGGCTGCCACGTGTTTCCGCCTCCTTTTCAGCCTTCCGCTGACACGTATAACTACATACCAGCGTCGGATGTCCATGTTTTGTACCCGGTAAATGGTATTGATGCTCAGGTGCCGGAAAGAACTTCTTTCCGCATACTGGACAAACCCTAATCGCAAATAAAGGATAAGCCATAAAAATCATCTCCATCAAAAAATTAGGTGGGCTCAGACGGACTCGAACCGTCAACTCCCCTGAATCGTTATGGTGCACCGGAGCTTTACCGTTAAGCTATGAGCCCATGAGGACCGTCCCGAAGGACGGCATTAAGAGGAATCTTGCGTGGTGCCGGTAGAAGGATTTGCACCTTCATCTTGCTACTGGGGAGATGTTGCACGTTCTACTGATTGAACTACATCCGGCGTACGGTGGGCGCGGCAGGATTTGAACCTACATCTCTTAGTGTGGAACTGCTAAGTGTTTTTTCTCCGCCTGGACGGTTTTCCCGCCACAAACTACGCGCCCATATGGTGGGCAGTTTAACCGCTGCCCGTCGGCTTTGTTCGATTTACAGGTATATTGTACAACTTTAGTTGTAGCTTGTACATTAGTAAAATAACCAAATGTGTGGCAAAGTTTTTGTGCATGTTGCTATTTGTTAACGAACAGGTGGTTAGTATAATCACGGCGCATTGCGAGGGTTTTATAGATGTGTTCTTCGATCGAACCACGGCAAACCATATAATAATAGAAACAGGTACGTTCCTGTCCAATACGGTGAATGCGCTTTTTGGACTGTTCAAAAAGTTCACTTGAAAGTGGAGGCGTAAAATATACAATCTTATTCGCCTTTTGGAGGTTGAGACCCATGGAACCCGCTTGGTATTGCACAAATGTCACCGAGTCATCCCTGGATTCATAGGAAGTAAGGTCCTTAGTTTCTCCATTGACTACCGAATAAAAGTTGCCTGAACGCGATTCTGATGCAATCTGAATGAGTCTGTTGAGCTCCTCAGTAAAGTTATAAAACACGATCAACCTATCATCTGTAGATTCGACGAGGTCTCTGAACGCATTGAGCTTGTCCGCGTTGTATTGACCACAGAGCATTCGTTCATAAAGCATTTTCGTCAGGCTGGTATCACCAACGAGCTCGATATCATCGACCATCACGATGCTACTTTTTACGAATTTGCGATATTCTTTCGTAGTGTCTACTCGCAGCTTATTGTCAATTTGTTTCGGAAGATCAAAAACTTCTTCAGACTTCATAAATACAGCACCGTGCTCGCGGAGTTTACGCTTGAGGCGTTCGATATTTTTGTAACCATCGATGACAAGCAGCGGATAACCTTCATCATTCTCATAATGAAAATCAACATAAGTTTGCCAAAAAGCGTCCTTTGAAATCTTCCAGCCAATAAGCTGACACTGTGACCACAGGCGCTCATACTTTCCTCCGGTGGGGGTACCGGATAGCAAGATGACATTCTCGGGGAAAAGCTTTTTGAGGATGAACTTTGACCGCTTTGAGGTTTCATTTTGGATGATTGAGGACTCATCCAGCATCAAAGTAAAATCTCGCAGTTTAGAAAGTTCCGGGCGTCTGAAAATAAGATCATAGTTAATGACACAAACCGCAGATTTATAATCGTCTGGATTTTTTATAAAAAACTCCAAACTTGCCGGCATCCTTCCGTCAATTACAAATTCGAATTCAGATTCGCCATAATTCTGGCAAAAGTGATCGAGCCAATCTTGTACTTTTGATTTTTGACAGACAACCAAATTGACATGGGCTCCGAGTTCTTTCATTTTTTCAGATCCAACAAAGGTCTTACCGAGCCCCATGTCGAGGTAATAGGCCACACGATTTTGATCTCGAGTATCATCTAATACTCTCTGTTGATGTTGATACAGCTTCATTTGTTTCTCCTAAATACTCGCGAAGCTTTGCCTCGCTTATATGATAAGTCCATTTGCTACTCATTTTAATCGCGTAGCCAAATGGAAATATTCCACGTTGTAAGCCAACTCGCACGAATTGTTGACTTTTGCCCATGAGCTTTGCAGCTTCTTTCACATTCAAAGTTGCTCACCTCAAATCGTATAAATATTTTAATGTGGATTGCCCTTATCGTAAATTAGCAAACTAACCATTGTTTCCGTTAATTTTTAGTAGTTGTCTGCGTGATTTACACGTTTATTATATTGCGATAATGACCCAGAATCAAGACAAAAAGCGTAATAAAATTACTGTACATATTTTTGTATATTGCGTATAATTGCTTATGTAGTCACAAAAACATCAAGGAGGTTCAAAATGAATGCAGGAAAAATAATAAGAAAATTACGCCTCGAAAAAGATATGACACAAGATCAACTTGCCGAGGCTCTTAATGTTAATAAATCATCGATCCAAAAATATGAGTCAGGCAGCGTTCAAAATCTAAAGCTCCAAATGATTCGAGAATTATGTTATGTCTTTGAGGTGCCGCCGTGGTTATTCATATTTCCAGAACATTTACGGGTTGACGTTGAACATACGCCACTTATGGAAACATTTAGCGGTCCAATTTTAAGTAGATATTCGGATGGCTTTACGCAGTTGAATGATGAGGGAAGGCAAAAAATATTGGCTTACGTAGATGATCTGCGGGCAACTGGTAGGTACGAGCGTTAATGCGGTACAAGATCGGTATAAGATCGGTATAAGATGAATTTTGTCATCTTATACCGCTGAAAGTCTTACGTATCAATACCTCCGGGGTTCCGGTATAAGATGGACAAGATACTTTTCACTTTTTATATAAAGCTAAATTCATTGC
>ERZ1026850.1178-NODE-1178-length-14234-cov-4.959729_pt1 | contig 14234 bp, 18 predicted proteins | sample MGYA00380155_ERZ1026850 | MGnify/ENA primary metagenome ERZ1026850 (study PRJEB33269, sample SAMEA4719791) | human gut metagenome | biome: human-associated habitat; feature: organic feature; material: feces | place: Cameroon | collected 2013-10 ... | reverse complement strand
CTCCGCTGAAGAATTTATTTTAACTGATGTATTATAATTTGTAACCCTGTATACATAAGCTATCATATCATCTACGTTGTGCCCTAATAAATAAAACTCGTCGCCTCCAAATACAATCTTGTCACAAGCAGAATTACTCCAAACAGGATCATTTCCTGAAAAAGTCGCCCACTCCCACGCTTTGCCATCATTGCTATAAATGCAAAACTTTGAACCGGAATTTTTTCTTATTGACAAAAAATAAGGCTTGCCGACATTGCCTGAATTTAAGTTTCTCATACTGGCATTTTCATACCCTTCACTGCTAACACTCTCAACGACAACATAAACAACTGTACCATTTGTTAATCCTGTTATTGTATACTCAAAAGTATTAGAATTAACACTAGCTGAATTGCTAAAATCTTTTAACGATGAAGGTCTTTTAGTAGACCAATAAATATTATATTTGTCTATTGCAATTTCAGAAGCCGCTGGTTTATTCCAACGTACAATAAGCTTATTATCATAACTAGCAATTGCTGATATTGCATTATCAGGAAGTATCAATGACTTTTTTCCTCCACCACCAGAAGGTAATCTTGAAATTATCATTTTTAATCACCCCTTACTATTACAGTTATCGGCAAGTCAATAGTTGGCTTTTCACCGTATGCCTTTAACGTTATAGAATTTGTAGTTTGAGTACCAGTTACAATTGCTGCACTTTGATAGGACTCAACCTGTGCTAAGCTTATATTGCTTGGTACTACCAATTCGACATTATTATTAGCAGTCACCCCACTTACATTGTTAAGCACAAAAGTATACGGCTTGGCCGAACCGCTCCACCCTGACTTACTTAATGTATAGTTTGATACTTTCGATTTGCTGGCTTTTGTTGCTAACGATTTTTCATTTGCTTTTACTCTTTCGCTTAAGCCTTGTATATTTTCATTTGCACTTGATATAGCATCATTTGCATCAGCTATTGCTTGCTTGTTCTCGTTTGCAGAAGTCTCAAGCTCTTTTGTTTTTGTTTGAAGATCGGTGACTGCTTTTGATAACTTTGTAGCAGCATCGGCATCTAATTGCCCTTTCACAGTATCAAACCATGTGTTGAACTCGTTTGAATATTGATCTAATAACTGATCAAATTCATTATAGCGATCATCACCTTTTTTCTTGATATTTGTAAACCACACATCAAATGCTGCTGAATACTGCTGTAATGCTTGATCAAAATCATTATATCTTTCATCACCTTTTGCTTTTAAATCTGTAAACCAACTATTAAAGCTAGCAGTGAATTGACTAAACAAATCTGTTGTATCAATCTGATCAACTACACCTTTAACATATCCGCAAAGATTACTATTGTTTCTAAGATCAGTGATATTTTCCTCTTTAATTTCTGTAACTGCTTTGCCAATTAAAATATCAGCAAGAGCAATCTCATAAACATCTGCAGATCTTGCGAGTGCCGGAGCTTCAGGTAATGCTGCCGGAGTACCTTGTAACACTGCAGAATAGATTGTCCTTGTTGAGCTATCCCATCTAAGAACAATTCGATCAATACGAGAATTGGCACCGCTTGCATTTGCTAACTTCTTTGCAACAACTGCATCATTTTGATACCAATAACCATTGATATATGCATCACCGATGGAAATCAAAACACCCATTTCGCCAGCTTTTGGAATTACTTTAAGCTGGCTTGCTGGAGTAATGAAAACACCATTTCCAATGAACCGACTGAAATACTTTGCAAATTGTTCTGCCATATAAACTCTATCATATGATCCATCTGCTAATATTTCAGCATTAAAAAATCCACTTGTTTCCATCCATTATCACTTCCTTTCTAACTTGTCCAACATTGTAGGAATACTTTTTCCAAACGTTGGTGTATATGTATATCCTGTTTTATCAACATTGATTTCCATTTCTGTTACAACAACATCTATTGCTATTCCTAAATCTTCATCTATTACAGTAACCTTATCACCTAGAAAATAATCAGCACCATAATGAAAAGTTGTTTTTGCATCTGTCCTTATATCTCCAACATAACTCTCCTCGATGCTTGTTTCACCGATCTTTTCATTGCCTCTTTGCAATAATGTTGCATTATATTCATCATCGGTCATTTTCTTTTCTACAGATTCTGTTACATCATTTCCTGACTCATCTTTTGTCGTTTGATCCTCAGAATACGTGCTTTGAAGATCTCTTGCATCAACGAACAATTCCCTTCTTTCGAAACCTTTCATCACTCTTGCACTTCTATACACTTCATATGTTCGCCTATTTGCATTCTCGTTATCAGAACCATCAATTGCTTCGCCGGCAACCAAAGCAGCATTTTTAAAATCTCCATCATTGTAAGTGTAATCTCCTTTGACTACATTATTCAATGTACGAGAAAAAATAATAGGATCATTACCATCTCTATTGTTCTGTGTTCTGTCCTTTCCTTTAAGAACAACAAACTTCAATTTGTTTTCGTTCCTAGGATTGAATCTAATATCAAATCCCAAATCGTTTGCTTCTGCTAGTTTTTGTTCCGCCTCCAATACTGATCCGCCTGTCTTTTGAAATGTAACAGAAGGCATTGTGATGATCTCATCTGTACCAATTACTAAACTTGGCAACTTTCTGTTTTTATCTGACGGATTGATACAATGATTATTTACCAGCAATTCCATCAATATTGCCGGATTAGCTGTTTTTGTAAAACATGGATAAACCCATCTCCAATCAAGGATTCCTTTGATAAGATTTCCTTTGATTGTAATTTTTGCATCCGTATCTCTTTCCTTTTCAAAGTATTGAATTATACCAGCGACTTCATCCTCTAACCAAATAAACCTATTGCTTTGCAAAAGCTCTACATTTTCTTTTGTCTTCGGACATACTAGTTGAAAACTTCCTTGATCTTGAAACTGTTGTATATATTGAAGTGAATCGTATTTCTCAACCATCCCAAGTCTTTCGAAGGAGAATGTAAATATTTCTAACTTAATCATATTATATCACTCTCCTTCCAAATTGTAAACAGCAGTTTTGTATTTTACATTTACGGACATCTTTTTGTATGACTCATCTTGCTCTCCTGAGCTGTCATACGTTCTATATGTAAACGTTGATAAGCCATTCGGAATTTGTAACCATTCGTTGTCATAATCAAAATATTTAAAGTAATTGATCTCTTCGCCATTTACAATGCCAGTTATACTTCTTTCACCAATTGAAGTATTGATCACAACTACTTCGCCAGCAGTTAATACTTTATTTATTCTAATCCTTTTATGAGTGTTTACATCCAAAAATTCGGGATTATTTACCGTACCTGAAGCTTCAAGTGTAATAATCATTCCGACACTTGTTGCACCATCATTTGTAATATCAGTAAACAATGATTTCTTTCTATAACCCATTATAATGCCTTCGGGTTTTAAAATCAACGGAAAACCAAAAGCACCGATTGTCTCTGCAACGTCAACTGAAATTGCATTTGATAACAAAAATAGTGGTTGAGCGCAAAATATCTGTAATAGAAATTTAACAGCAACTACACTATTTTCTGCCAATGTCTTTCCATATCGTACATTAGCTGATGGCTTACCGAATATGCTATAATTATCCACAATTATTTCCATCTCATCAAGTGGATTAAAGAATTTGCTAAGCTCTACTTTTTTAAACTTAATCTCCTCTTCTGTATCACCAATTATCCAACCATTTATTGATATATCTCTTGAGCCCATCACAGTGCTAGAAACATATTGTCCTATCTGCTCCGGAAATTGGAACGTGTTATGTGTTACATCAACATTTCCCCAATCAATAGCTCCCTCATATATAAGGTAATTTGCCTCTGACATATCAAATTGTTTGCTTTCATTGCTTGTAGTATTCCTAATTACCAACGATTCGACCATCTTTGGCAAACCTCCTTATCTTAATATCCTAACGCCATTTGTTGCTTTGCTTTTTTCATTTGTCTTGCCGCTTCTTTCTCATCAATAGCTTTTGGACTATTAAATATGAATGTATCACCAGTTCCTCTACTCCTTGCCTCTTCCTTTGTAAGCACTTGTTCGCCTTCGTGCAACGTTGCTTCATAGCCATCATAAGGAACATATGTAAGTCCTTGGCGATGGGATTTCTTGGAGGACTTACTACTTGATTTCGATGAAATTGCTTTTGAAGCTTTAGCCGTTGATTTGCTTATTGAGCTAACCTCTGCTGCTGCCGATCTTGCATCTGATAAGCTTGATTGAATCTTCTCCATATAGCTGTTAATTGTTGATACAATGCTACCAAGTGCACCACTAATTGCTGCACTCTTTGAATTGATTCCATCTACAATACCTTGGCCAGTCTTTTTACCAGCAAGCTTTGCGGCATCGTAAGCATCATTTTTCAACTTGCTTAATTTCTTTTGATACTTCGTATTCAACTTATCAAGTTTCTTTAGCGCAGAATTATTTGCTTTTTCAATGTCCTGCTGTAATTTATCATATGCATCTTTATTCTCTCTCTCTGCCTCTTGCTGTGCAAGCTGATTTCTCTGTTTCCAAAGATCTGCATATGCTTGCAGCTTCTCATCTGTTAAGCTATTCAATGCTTCCAATTCTCCAGTAGCCGCAACACCTTGATTTCTTAACTCAGTAATAAGATCATCAGGAAGGATGTTTCTACCTTCAAGAGTCGACATTTGGTCATTAAATTTCTGCAATGCATTTACTTGTGATTGTAAGCTATTTGTAAGATCATCTCCATTCTTATCAGATGAAATCTCGTATTCATCAAATAACTTAAATGTAGAAAGCAATGCCTCTTTGCGAGAATTAACTTGATCGTTATAGGCTTTTGTTAATTCATCAACCTTAGTCTTCAAGTTATCATAGATCTCTGTTGCTTTCGTATTATAATCATCTTCCAATGCATTCAACTCTTCATTGTACGATTTCTTTGCTGCAACATAATTCTTATAAGCAGTCAAATACTCATCAGAACCTTTTTTTAGCTTAGACATTATGTCTTTCCAATAAGCAACTTCACCTGCAACAGAAATCTTGTTATATGTCTGTAGCTTATCAAGCTTCTTTTCTGCATCACTAAGAATTTCCTGATTAAGATTCTGCTGCGCACTCTTATAATTCTTATATGCAGTAAGGTTGGCATCAGTTCCCTTTTTGGTTGCATTATAGATCCTCTTCCAAAAATCTACTTCTTGAGCTGTTGTTATCTTGTTGTAAGCCTGAAGCCTATCTAACTTCTTTTCAGCAGCATCGACGATTTCTTGTGATAATTCAGAAGCAGATTTTTTTGCTGCACCTTTCTTTAACTTAATACCTTCAATTACACCATTTGCAATCTGAACACCAACCTGATCTCTCATTACTCTCGATGGAGAATGAATACCTAATGCATCTTTAAATCCACCAACAAATCCGCTTGCAAAATCACTAATTGCTTTCTTTGCTTTTGACTTTGCATTCTTAATTCCATTAAGGATGCCATTCACAATGTTCTCACCAATCTCAAGCATTTTCCCTGGTAAAGCTTTCAATCCGTTGATCAATTTATCTTTAAAGTCCTTCGCTGCTTCTTTTGCTTTTGCAGGAAACTCCTGCTTGAACTTCATAACCTTTACCATTGTTTTTGCAAACCAAATAGCAATCTTCACTGGCAACTGCTTAAAGAAATTAAGCACAGAATTTAAGAAATTCTTTCCTGCCTCTTTTCCTTTTTGTACAAGATTTATTGACCACTTAACAATTGTACCCAACACAAATCCAACTATTCTTCCGACATTCTTCGGTAGATCTTCAAAAAATTCAACTACCTTTTTTGGAAACTCTTTAATCTTCTTCTGAGCGTTCTTTAATCCATTTGGTAATGTTTCTGTGAAAAACTTAACAATTGCATCTACAACTGTACCTGTTACTTTCTTAACGTTTTCCCAAAGATTTTTCCAAAAATTCCTAAAAGCTTCTGACTTATTCCAAAGAACAACAAATGCCGCTACCAATCCAGCAATTATTGCAATTACAACACCTACTGGTCCAGTTAATACAACAAGCTTTGATGCTATGCCAACAATATCTTTTGAAAATCCTTCCAAAACAAGTTCCGCTCCTGAGAATCCAGCTTTCAACATTTTTATTGCATTCACGCATGGCACTACTTTTGTTGTAAAAAAAGTAACTACGTTAGCAATTGAAGATATAGTCTTTACAACTTTGCCACCAATCAGTAACAATGGTCCAATTGATGCCACAATAGCTGAAATTCTAATCAGCATCTTCTTTTGTCCATCATCAAGACCATTTAACCACCCAACAAGCGATTGCACCTTTTCAACGAATGATTTAATATATGGTAGCAACATATCACCAATTGAGATAGCTAATGTATTTAAAGTAGACTTTAAGATTACAACTTGTCCATCCAAATTGTTTAACATTTCTTGTGACATTCCGGCTGCTGCTCCTTGGCCATTGAAAGCGTCGGATGCACCATATATTGCTTTTTTTAAACTTTGATAATCTTCTTCCGAAGCACTCAAAATATTAAGCAATCCAGCCATTCCTTCTTTTCCTGCTAACATTGCGGCATATTTAGCTTTTTCGGCTCCCTCTACACCATATGCAGAAGCCATCAAATCTTGCAAAGATTCATTGTAATCGTCATCTTTTATCTTACCATCTGCCCAAGCTGTATTTAACTTATACAACTGATCGGTAAACTCTTCTGAACTCATTGTACCATTAGTAAAGTGATCTCTCAGTTCGTCCATCAATTGGCTTAATGGCTTCATTTTTCCTGAACTATCAGAAAGACTTATATCCAATGCATCCATAGCTGCTGCCATTGTATCTGTTGGCTTTGCCAAATTCGTAAGCAACGTTCTCAATGCTGTTCCAGCTTGTGATGCCTTAATACTACCGTTTGCCATTAAACCCAATGCTAGCGAAACGTCCTCGACGTTATATTTCATAGCACCAGCTACAGGCGCAACGTATTTGAATGACTCTCCCAACATTGACACATTCGTATTTGCATTGCTTGATGCTGCTGCCATAACGTCTGCAAAATGCGCCGCATCTCCAGCCTCCATTCCAAATGCTGTAATTGCATCTGTTACAATATCAGATGTAGTTGCTAAGTCCAAACCATCTGCTGCTGAAAGATTCATAATACCATCAATACCAGCAAGCATATCTTTTGTCTTCCAACCAGCCATTGCCATGTATGTAAAAGCATCTGCTGCCTCTGATGCAGAAAACTTTGTTTTTGCACCCATTTCAATTGCTTTATCTTTTAGATCAACCATATCGGATGAAGTAGCACCTGAAATAGCTTTTACTTTTGACAACCCTTTTTCCAAAGACGAAGAAGCTTTAACAGCAGCAGCACCTACAGCAGCAAGTGGAGTGGTGACTTTTAATGTCATGTCTTTGCCAACCGACGTCATTGCTGATCCAATATTCTTTAGCATGCTAGACACTCCACTGGATCCATCTTTAAATTTACCAACAGCACTTATTGCTTGCTTAAACCCCATTGTAAACTTAGATGTATCTAAGTCCAAATATCCAACCGCTGTACCAAGATTAACTGCCACTGTTATCACCTCACTTATTGTTCATACTTTTTATAAATCTCACTTGGCAACATTCTTGTTCTTTTCTTTTCTACTTTTCCATTTTCTTTTTTCTTTTCTACTTTATCGAACTTTGGCTTTTCATCATTATCAATCTTTGATATGATTAAAGCACACGCCTCGTCCAAGCAATAAGCTACATATTCATCATCAATACCAAGTATCTTACTTGGTCGGGAACGGTATAGCCGGCTCATCTGTATTAAGTTCAGAACTCTTGGACTCCTCACGAAAGGAATCTAACGCCTTTACACCATTCTGCGTATACGAAAATACAAACATCATCTGTTCGTCTGTTAGCTTAACTCCTGCCTCTTTAATATCTGAATATCTTGGCTCAACAAATGTTGCTTCGCAAAGCTTATCGATAACATCAAATAAGTCTTTTGTTGTATTGCTGTCACCATCAGCCAGCACCTGAGTTCCTTCTGTAAAAAGATCATTCGCTGCATCAAGCAATGCATTTGGAATCTCTCCATTTTTGATCATATCTAACATTGATGGACGCTTTAGTCTAGCGTAAAACTCCTGGCCTGGACCAAATGACGGAAGCTGGATCAATGTTCCCTTCATGTAACCCTTCAGGGCGTTTATACTTGTAACTTTAGGTTCGTTCTTTTCTCCCATTTTACTTTCCCTCTTCTTTTTTAAACTTCACTATTCACAGCACGACTTACCTCATCAACAGTTGGTAATGCAAACACCGTATTGATTGAGTATGGCACCTGCCCTTTTGCTGGAGCACTATCAATTGTGATAGAACCTACATAGAATGTATCATCCTGAGCACCTACACCAAACGGCTGTCCGGTACAGTTCGGATATGTGATCTTTTCATACTGAAGAATATCACCTGATGTGTCGTATACTGCAGAATAAAGATCAAGATCAAATACCTCGCCTTTTTCTCCGCTACCTGATACTGGTGGCTCATAACTTGCTACACCAAATGCTGTTTCTGTTTCTGCCGAAGCTGTATGTTCTTCCGAAGTCCAATATTTAATTGTACCACCCTGAATAATCTTCGCCATCTCAAAATTAAGAACATTATCTGTTAATGTGAGAGTATTACCGGTAACAGTTGTTGTTGCTTTCTTCTGAGCCTTTAACTTTCCTTTAATGATAAGCTTGATGGCATCGGTTGTTTCTGTTGCAATTGCAACTTCAACCTGAGATGCTGTATCAAGTGCTAATGACTTTGCATTTGAGCCTTTTGTCGTCAATACGACCATAGCGCAATCAATCATTGCTACTTCATTTCCACGCTTTGCATTATCTGCCATTTCTCTTCCTCCTTTACTATCTTACATGTTTGTTCCGTACAGTGTATCGATATTCAACCGACTTCATCCAACCTTCAATTGATTCTTCATAAAAAGCTGCAGTCTCATTACCAGTTGGAATAACCAATGGATATAAACCATCAATTATACTTTTGACTTGACTTGCAAATAAATCTAAGTCAGTAAATCGATGCGCCGGAACATATACCAATACGTCCAAAAGTACTGTTTGTGATGTAAAGTTTGAAGCCTGTGTTCTTCCTCCATCCAACAGTACAATGTAATTGCTGTTTACCTTCCCTTTGTGGATATTCGGAGGGTAAACATCTATATTATTTTCTTTGATCTTATCAAATACCTTCTCATATACAGACATTTGGTTCCTCCTAGAAATAACCCATCTTGTTAAGTAAATCAGCATAGCCATATAACACTTTATTGCCTTGAAGCTCTATGGTAGGTCTTACAATTGCAAACCTCTTCTCATGTGCCAGTTCTAGCCACAATCCATAATCAACTCCATGTGCAAGAGTTATTCTTATGCCATTGCTTCTTTTTTCTGTAGTTGCATTTAACGACTTCCTAGCCATTCCTGTTCTATCTGTCCAAGGTGCATTTTTCTTCGCATAAGATTCAAGATTTTTCGCTTGGTGCTTTGCATACATTTCAACTGCCGCTTGCGCTCTTTTATCAACCGCGGCAATCCCATTTAAGAGGTTATCAACATTTATATCCCATTCAAAACTAGGCATACATCAATCTACCTCCTCCAACGATATATCTGCTACAATTGAATAATTTTGGATATTAAGCACTCCTGATACCTTAAGCATTTTCCCTTCAATTGTAATCGTGTCACCTTGCTTTACCTTGTTGCCATCCTCAAACAAACATAAAATCATAGGACTTTTTTCTGTCCTTATTACTGTTGCATCTGATCCTGTTGTTTGAATGTAGCCATTTGACTCGTGATATATGCCTTTTAATTTGATCTGCTCTTCAGTATCATCCAAAGGCTGGCCAAACTTATCCAATGCTTGCCTACTAAATACATACTCAATACCTCTCATATTAAGTTGTACTTGCAAACGATGTAAAAGGAAGTTGGATGCTTTCATATACATCAACCTCCTTTCAATTGCCCTGAATTGTTCTGCCTATATCTTTGCGCAAGCCTTCTGAAATACTTTGAAGTATCTGCACAAGTCAATCCTGATACATTCAACGTTGTATCTTCTGCTTTGATTAAAAACATTTGATACAATGTCTTATTAACATTACCACCATTTTCTGATAAATAGAACTCAATGTCTCCATCTGCAAAGAATGGACATTCCTCTTCTCTAAGAAGCTTTTTTATACGATCCTGCTTGGAAAGCTCTGCCATATGGCCACCCCCTTTACATTACCGATTTAATAGCCTTCTTTAAAGCGCCTACAGTCTTAAGTTCCTTTGTGTTAATTCCTTTGGATTCTGCAAATTTCTTAAGCTCACTCATATCCATCTCATCAATGGACTTTTCCATCTCAAGCTCTTCATCAGCAGCATCCCACTCATCCTTCTCCTCAGATGCCTTTTTGGAGCCCTCAGAGGCCTCAGGAGAGGTTTTACCCCCTCCATTGGTATTTTTATTAAGCGATGAATGTTTTTCGTTCTTTGAGTCTTCCACAACCTTCCAGCCAGTTCTCTCAAAACTGTTCTTGAATGCTCCATATGGAACTCTAAGCTGCTTTCCATCTCTTTCAATATTCACCATTGCCATTTAGCTGCTCCTCCTACTCGGTCTTTACGTCAATGATACCAACCTGATTAGCTGTTTCAAATGATGGCAAGTAAATCATAGAAACCTTTGCCTCTACATTAACCGGATCAGTCTTCTTAGAAGTTGTTACTGCTACACCGACATCTGTAATTGATACATTAGCCGCTGATCCTGCCATAAGGTCTGACTGCTCAGGTGTTGTACCAAACCAACCAGTTCCTAACTTACCCTGCGGGAAAATTACAAATACGTCATCTGCTACGTACTGGAACTCTTTGCCCTTTTCATCTTTTGCTTTCTTGTTGTACACTACAACATCCAGCTTTAACTCATCCATAATGTAGTCCATGATCTTTGTATCAGATACCGGAGCTGTGGCATCACTTCCAAGAATTGCCTGACGAATCTCGTTGTTTCTTCTGATATAGCCAAATGTCTTTCTTGAACAAACTGCTCTTTCTGGCCTGATACCTGTCTCATCCTCAATCAAATCCATAAGATCACGAATATCATCAATAATTGTAGCTGTAGGATCATCCCAAGACTTCTTAACCTCAATCTTGTGATTGCTTGGAATGCCGTAATCATAATCATAATTCTGACCATTTGCCTTCATGCTAATAGCACCAGTCGTAAGCGCCATCATTCTCATACGCTCACGCTGTGCAGCTGCACCATCAAGAAGATTCGTCTCATCATTGAATACCTGATTCATAATGGAATCAATATATGCCTGATTTCCAGTTTCAAGAACCTTATTTAATTCCTGGCGAAGCTCTTCGTCAATGTACGTAGCCTCTTTAAAGAATGGCATATCCATGCTTAGCTTCTCAAAGCCGATACGGTCACGCTTCTTTGCTGCAACATCGTATGCTGATGGCTTTAACACAACCGGAAGTCCCTGTGAACCCTTAATGTACTTAATGTTTAATCCTAACTTCTGCTGCGATGGGAATAACTCTTCACCAAGATAAGGTGCTCTGTTCTGTGCTTGTGTCTCCCAATAAGCTGTAATCTGATCGGAAGTAACTAACTCAAAAATTGTCATCTTTTCATTCCTCCTTTACTACTTGCAAAATGTAATGTTTGTAAGCTTGTCTCTAAGCTTTGATGAATCTGTGTTTACCGTATCAAGTAAAGCAACAACACTTGCATCAAGCTTATCCTCATCAATGAAACCAAAGATGATGATTCCACCATTTGCCGTACCAGCAGTAACATCAACATCATGCTCTGCAATACCAACAACTGCTCCATCTTTTGCTCCTACTGTAAAAGCTGTATCTCTGTCAACTAATGAACCGACAAGCGGCGTTCCTGCCTTTACGACCTTCTTACCATCTGATCCTGCTTCAACACCTGAATTAGAGATCATGCATGGTAATGCGAAAAATAGTTTTGTGTCAAACAAGATTGTTTTTCTTGTTAAACCACTTGATTTTGTGATACCTGACTGATTTAACATCGTTTAATCCTCCTTTTAATTTCTAAAGAAGCTACTCTTTGTAGCACCTTTTGATTGACTCTGTACCTGTGCTTGCCCAAGTCTCTTTCCGATTCCTTCATCTTTTTTAGAAGTCTTATGACGAACACTTGTGCCAGTTCCGCCTTTATCATCTTCCTCTTCTTCTGAACCATCGAAAAAACCTTTGTAACGTGGCTGAGCTTTCATCTCTGCCAATACATCCTCCAATGATTTGCCATCTTCAACCTTCATCATTGCGATAGCAACAGCATCATCGACTGCATCTTTCTTTACACCAGCTTGAATAGCTGCTAACTTATTTTCTGCAGCTTCTGCTCTCTTCTCTGCATCTGACTTATCATCATTTGCCTGCTGAATCTGTGCTGCTGTCTTTTGCTCCGGAGTTAATTGTGATTCCTGATACTTTCTAAAAGCCTCTAACTGTGCTTTTGCTTCTTTCTCAGACTTAAATCCCATCTCACGAAAAGCTGCCGCACGTCCCTGCTTTTTCTCTTTAGCTGCGGTTGCTGTCATATCGGCCTGTGTAAATTTCTTTTCATCGTCTTTGTTGTTGCCATCATCTGAATCATCATCGTGGTCGTCACCATCCGAATCATCATCCTCATTACCATCCTGATCATCTTTATCCTGATCGCTTGGCTCAGCAAAATGCTGAAGGTTCATAAGCATTGTTCTGTTCTCTAACAGTTCCTCAATTGCTTTGTTTTTCATTTTTATCTCCTTTTCTTCCAGTTAATGTGTTGGTCACAAATTATCCACTTTGTTGTTAATCGAGAACCTCACGTGGTATAAGATCCTTGTATTTATCCTTAAGCTTCATTTCATAGCTTATAAGGTCGTCTTTAAGATCTATGGCTTGTTTGACCCGAGACTCTTTTGGCTTAATGCCTAAAGCTTGTTTCCTTCTCAAACCAGCAAGTACTTTATTAAATTTCTTTTTCTTCTTTTCAACAGCATAATTGATAATTTCTGTTACATAAGACTTTCCACAATTAGGACATTTAAAGTAAGCAACCTCTATCCCTTTGGCTTCAATATTGATCATCTTTCTTTTAATCACAATAGATTCTTTATCAATCTTACAGTGGCAATTATCGCAAATTATCACATTAGCTTTCAATTGAATCTACCTCCTCAAATGCCTCTGCTGGAATTTTGTCTTTATACTTACTAATCAACTGTACTTGATAGTCAGTATTCTCTTTCTTGAGTTTTTCCAGTTTTTCCAACCTCTGCTTATAAATAAAAGGCTTTGATTTCGACTGGCCATTTGCTTCCATTTTCTTAATAGAATTATACGCTGCAAAATATGTATCTCTAATACGTTTTGCACGATAGTTTAACATCCCTACTAATTGGATTGCTCCGCATTCAGGGCATTTGTAATAAATAATCGTGAAGGTGTCGTTTTCGATCTTAACATTTTCTTTTTCAATAACATCTAACGTATCAAATAAAAACTCATTTCCACACTCTTCACATTTTGCTTCAACTCTTTTTTCTTTTTCCATTTCTTATTGCCTCCTTAAAACAAGAATAAGCCGGTATCTCTACCAGCTTGATCCTCTTAACCATTTTTATTTATTTTTAATACTTTGATAAACTTTCAATCTTTTTAATTGCATTTTTCAAATCTGCTGGACAAGCTAATGCATGTTCTAACGCAAATTTTGAACCTCTCTTTAATGCCATCAATGTATATTGTGCATCACTATGATTTTTGAAAATCCTATGGTTTACAAGATCTTCATATTCAGAAACAACCAATTCTGTTACTATGTATTCTTTACCATTATCTTCACATTTGATCCATATTTCTTTTTTTCATTCATTATTCCTCTTCTAAGAATTTTATTTATTTAATCTATCATATGCTTCATAAGTTACAGATTCCCTATCGTCATAATCTAATTCATCCCATTTGCAACCATACCATTCTTTTGCTATCTTATCTTCCATGGCATTTATTCTATTTGTTGCCTTCATTGACTGTTCCATTGCTTGCTTTAATAATTCTTTTTTCATTTTTTCTACCTCCATAGATT
>ERZ1026850.1177-NODE-1177-length-14241-cov-10.436064_pt1 | contig 14241 bp, 11 predicted proteins | sample MGYA00380155_ERZ1026850 | MGnify/ENA primary metagenome ERZ1026850 (study PRJEB33269, sample SAMEA4719791) | human gut metagenome | biome: human-associated habitat; feature: organic feature; material: feces | place: Cameroon | collected 2013-10 ... | reverse complement strand
GTATTAAACATAACATATTTTTTAGAATAATCATAATGATTTTTATAGAAAACTAATATTTTCACAAAAAATCATCGTGATTGTAGCAAATAATAAATATTTTTAACAAAAATCATAATGATTGTATGAGGGGAATATTATTCTCAGCCTTGAATTTTCATATTATTGTCTAAGCTTTTATAAACAATCAATTTATTACATCATTTGCACTTGATTTTGCATTAAAACAGACATACATTTGTAGCAACAGGAGGCACAATATGACAAATCTTACAATAAGGCTTGACCAAAACGACAAGAATAACTTTTCAGAAATCTGCGACAAAATCGGACTTTCGGTTTCCGCGGCGTTCAACGTTTTTGTAAAGGCGGTGATTCACGAGCAGCGCATTCCGTTCGAGCTTTCCGCACGAGACGACAGCTTTTACTGCCCGGCGAACATCCATTATCTTGAACAGCTCAAAAAACTTGACGACGAAGGCAAGCTTCATTTTTCGGAACATTCGCTTGAGGAAATCGACGGGATGGCTGAATGAAGAAGGAATTTTACGACTTGACCTGGGAGCAGATTGAATACTGGCAGAATCAGGACAAAAAGACGCTGAAAAAAATCTCAAAACTGCTTGCCGACATCGAGCGCAACGGAAACACCGGGCTTGGTCATCCTGAGCCGCTGAAGGGAAATCTTTTCAGGCTGGTGAAGCCGCGAGATTGACGAGAAAAACCGCCTTGTCTACAAAATCGATGGAGACAGCATAAAAATATATCAGTGCAAGAATCATTACGACGATAAGTAGACCTTCCTTCCCCGCTCTTCAAACTGATTTTTAACACAATCAACACAAAGGCAAAACACTTGGCGCAAATAATGCCTGTATGAACTTTGATGAAATATTGTCTGGCAAAAACCTTTACACTGTTTTTCAGCCGATTGTCTCGCTGGAAACTGGAGACGTATTTGCTTACGAGGCTCTCACAAGAATTGACGAGTCGGTTTACATCGGAAGCATAAAAAATCTGTTCAAAATTTCAGAGGACGCAAGCCTTTCCTGGCAGCTTGAAAAAAAGTGCATAAAGTCCGCGCTCAAGACTGCAAGGGCTTTGGGGCTCAAGCGCAAGCTGTTCCTGAACATAAATCCAAACGTTCTCCTGGAAGAAGAGTTTCAGGAAAACTACATAAAGAGCAAGCTTGAAAAAAACGGAATAGAGCCGTCAAGCATCGTGTTTGAAATAACCGGTCAGAAACTTAAAGGCTCGGAGCAAAAACTTTGCGATGCTGTTCTTCACTTTAAAAATCAAAAACTAAAGATTGCGATTGACGACATCGGTGAGTCCTATGCTGCCCTTAACAGAATCTGCACTCTTAATCCGGACTTTATAAAAATCAGCATAGACTTGGTTCAGTCTGTTCACAAGGACAAAGTAAAAAAGGAGATTGTAAGAAGCCTGAGCGCGTTCTGCAAAAACTCTGGAATCAAGCTGATTGCCGTCGGAGTTGAAACAGAAGAAAATCTTGCGGCAATAATGGAACTTGGCATTCCTTACGCTCAAGGATTTTATACAGGAAAGCCGGAACGTGTTTTTACCAAGACAAGCAAAGAAGCGTTTGTAAGAATAATTTCATACCAGAACAAAAAAAGCTCAAAGTTCGTTGAAGAAAAAAAGAGCATTGTCAAGAAAAAGACACAGGCAATCATTCCCACGGAAGGAATAAAGCAAGACAGCCGCCCGATTTCGCAAATCACAAGAAAAGGGATGACAATTCCAGAAACCATGGCGGTTGCGGATGTTCTTGCCTTGTTTAACGCGAACCCGGAAATTTCAATCTTCACTGTTGTGGACAGCGCAAGCAAAGTCATGGGAATTATTCCGCGCATTACGTTGTTCAAGGTTCTGGGCACTCAATACGGATTCAGCATTTATTCCAAGAAGCCGATTTCGCGTCTAATGGTTACGGATTATCTTGCAGTCGATTTTTTTGAGCCGGTGGAAGTTGTTGCGTCAAAGGCGGCATCCCGTGCGGAAGAGCATCTTTACGACCCGATTGTTGTTGAGCAGAACGGAATTTATTTTGGTGTTGTCATATTCAAGGACTTGCTTGAAATCATCGTGAATGTTGAAGTTCTTGAACGTACACAGGAGCTTAACAAGACTACAAGAAAGCTCTTGGAACAGGAAGCAATGCAGCAGCGCGACTTAAAGCTTGCCGAGATTGTTCAGAAAAGCATTTATCCTAGCCGCGCGCCAAAAACCTCCAAGTGGGACTGCGCATACATCTTTAAACCGATGGCTTCTGTTTCCGGCGATGTCTATGACTTTTACTACGATGACAAAGGCAGCCTGAATGGAGCCGCGCTTTTCGATGTTTCCGGGCACGGAGTTGCTTCAGGACTTGTAGGAATTCTTTCCAAGTATCTTGCCAAGGACACTTTCCGCGAAAACAAAAACGAGGAGCTAAGCGCGCTTGCAAGAACATTCAACAAAAAACTCATAAAGGAAAAGGCAAATGTTGAAAACTATCTTACAGGAATTCTTCTACGCATAACGGACAGCGAGATTGAATACGTGAATGCCGGACACACGGACTTGCTCTGCATTGACAGCAAAAGAAAAGTTTCGGTTGCAGGCGGAGCGAACGGAAGCTTTAGAGGCTCGTTTCTTGGAATTGAAGGACTGCCAGACAATTTTGAAACTGTGGACATTCCGCTTGAAAAAAACTCGTGCTACATCATGTTCACGGACTGCCTCACAGAAAGCCGAAACCTTGCAGGAGACGAGCTTGGTATTGAGCTTCTTCAAAAAATTCTTGCAAGAGCTCCACAAGGAACAAGCGCAAAGCAGCTTTTGGAATATTTAATCGACATTTTTGAAGCGTTTACAGAAGCCGTTCCTTTGCGCGACGACCTTACAGTTATTGTGCTTAAGTATCTTGGTGAATGAGCAAACAAAAGGCGTGTTAAAATTTAACAGAGTTTTAACATTCCGAATATTGAAAACCGGTGCGTTTGCTCTATAATGAAATTGCTATGAAAATACTGATTGTAGATGACGAAGAGCCAATCCGCGAGCTTATTAAATACAATGTTGAAAAACAAAAGTACGAAACGTTCACGGCAGAAAATGGACAGCAGGCACTGGAACTTTGCCGCAACAAAAATCCAGACCTTGTAATTCTTGACCTTATGCTTCCAGACATGAGCGGACTGGACATCTGCCGCATAATCAGAAACGACAGTTCCATAAAGAACATTCCAATCATCATGGTTACTGCCAAGACAGAAGATTCCGACATTGTAACAGGCCTTGAGCTTGGAGCAGATGACTATGTAACAAAGCCGTTCAGCCCTAAAGTTCTGCTTGCAAGAATCCAAAGTGTTTTGCGCAGAAAGGGAGAAGCATTCCGTTCAAATTCAGACGAGGATATAAAAATCCGCTCACTTGTAATTTCACCGCTCAAGCACAAAGTTACGCAGAACGAAAAAGAAGTTGAACTTAGCGCAACGGAATTTTCTATTCTTGAATTTCTTGCGCGGCACAAGGGACAGGTCTTTAGCCGGCAACAGATTATCAATGCGGTAAAAGGCTCAAGCTATCCTGTAACAGACCGGTCAATTGATGTTCAGATTCTTGGCATAAGAAAAAAAATCGGAGACAGCCCGGAAAGCTCAAATCCGTTCATTGAAACTTTGCGCGGCGTTGGCTACAGAATTTGCGAGGAATAATATATGCACAGGACTTTAAAAATCCACACGTTGCTTTTTGTCTTTAACGGAATTTTGCTTGCATCCGGATTCACCGTTTTGCTTTTTGTGTGCCTGTGGGCGTTGGAAAGCACCGCAGTTGACCAGACAGAAGCAAACCTAAAATCATTCGCGCATTCACTTGTAAAAATTATTCCGCAGGACAAAAAAAACGCAGACATTTTTATAAAGGAACTCACACATTCCGATGACTCGTTCAGGATTACGCTTATAAATAATGACGGAACAGTTGCGGCGGATTCAGTTTCCAAACCAAGCGAAATGGAAAACCACAGCTACAGAAAAGAAGTGCGTCTTGCTCTGGCAGGAAAAGAAGCAAGCTCAATTCACACAAGCTCTACAAACGGAAAAAGATTTATGTACTATGCGATTCCTCTTTCCGCAAACGAAGTTTTTTCCGTGCTTAGAATTTCCATGCCGATTGAAGAAACTGTATTCTTTTCGTCTTCCACAAAAAATATTTTTGTAATTTCAACAATTCTGATTTTTGCGCTTGTGCTGATTGTTTCGTTTTATATTTCAAGTAAAACTGTGCGTCCGATTTTGCTGATGAAAAAGGCAACGGAAGAATATGCAAAGGGAAACTTTGATTTTCACCTGAATATTTCTTCTCCTCAGGAAATAGCGGAACTTGCGCAGTCGTTCAATTCAATGACAGACAGAATTACACAGAACATTCAAAGCTTGAAAAAAGTTGAGCAAATCCGAAAAGATTTTGTTGCAAATGTAAGCCACGAATTAAAAACTCCGGTAACTTCAATAAAAGGATTCACGGAAACTTTGCTTGACGATGGAATCAACGAACCTGAAACCGCAAAGCATTTTCTTGGAATTATAAACACACAGTGCGAGCGTCTCATAAATATAATAGAAGATTTGCTCACGTTAAGCCGTCTTGAAACAGACGACGGAGTCCTTGAAACCGTAAAGACAGATCTTGTGCAGATTGCAAAAAAAGCCTGCTCAAATCTTGAAAGCGCAGCAACCGAAAAACAAATCAGAATAAATTTCAGCTCAAGCAAAAAGGAAATTTTTATAAAAGGAAATCCGGGGCTTCTTGAACAGGTGATAACAAATTTAATAGACAACTCAGTAAAATATTGCCCGGAAAAAAGCATTGTTTTCTGTTCTCTTTCTGAAAATTCCGGCAAAGCAAAAATAATTGTGGAAGACAATGGAAACGGAATTCCTGATGAATACAAGGACAGAATTTTTGAAAGGTTCTACAGAGTTGACAAAGGAAGAAGCCGCGAACACGGAGGAACTGGACTTGGACTTTCCATTGCAAGGCACATTGTAAATATTCATGGCGGAACAATAAAAGAAACCGGGCGGCCGGACAAAAAGAAAGGCGCGCATTTTGAAATAGAACTTCCGCTTTAAAATATTTCAACTAAACGTAATTAATTCTGCAAAAAATATTTTTTTAAGCTAATTATATTGTATGCAGAATTATATTTTAGATTACTCCAAATCCGGCAAGCAGCCAAACATAAGAGAACTCACGCTTTTAAATGGAATTTCTTATCCTGATGACGAAGAGCTTATAATGCTCATTTTGGGAAAAGGCACAAAAAACAATCCGATTGAAAGCCTTGCTGAAAAAGTTACAAAGACAATAAATTCCAGCAACGAGGAAGAACTCATTCCCAATCTAAAAAAAATCAACGGAATGGGAGAAAGCCGCGCACTCATAATTGCAGCCGCATTGGAACTTGGAAGAAGAAGACGCGGAATTTTACGTTCATCAATAAATGCGCCCAAAGATGTGATTCCATTTTTGCAGCATTACACGCTAATGCCGACCGAGCATTTTATTACAGTTACAGTAAACGGCGCAAAAGAAATTTTAAGCACAAGGGTTGTTTCCGTTGGAACAATAAACAAGGCGCTCATCCATCCGCGGGAAGTTTTTGCAAACGCAGTTTCTGAATACGCTTCTGGAATTATCTGCTGCCACAATCATCCGTGCGGACAATGTTATCCAAGCAACGCAGATATTGACTCCACAAAAATTCTTCAGAAGGCGGCAAAAATTTTAGGCATTGTATTTATGGATCACATAATAATAACAAAGGAAGATTACTTTAGTTTTTTGGAACACGGAATGCTGTAAAAGTTGAATTTTGCAATAAAAGTTATTATATTTTTCAGCATGAAACTCTACTCAACAAAACAGCTTGTAACTTATTCAATTTCAACAGGAATTCTTGCGGCAGTCGCAGTTTCCGTGTTCTTTACTTTTTTCAAAAATAATTCTTCAAAAAAATCCGGAAAAGAAATTTCAGCAGTAGAAAAAAATCAATCAGAATTAAAAGAAGAAATTCCTCAGACATTTGAAGCGTTTCCTGTCGCGGCGGAAAACGGCTCATACACGCAGGACGAATCTCAAAACATTTCAGTGTACGAAAAATGCAACGAGGCAGTTGTAAACATCACTACAAAAGTGATGGGCTACAACTGGTTCTACGAGCCGATTGTGACAGAAAGCGGTTCTGGTTCCGGCTCAATTATCGACAAGCGCGGATACGTTGTAACAAATGTCCATGTAATAGAAAAAGCTTCTGTAATAAACATTTCACTTGCGGACGGAACAACTTACGAAGGAACAGTTGTAGGTCAGGATATAGAAAGCGACATTGCCGTTTTAAAATTTGAACCTGCGAAAGGTGCCGACTTAAAAACAATTTCGTTCGGAAATTCTGAAAACCTCAAGGTCGGACAAAAAGTCATAGCAATCGGAAATCCATTCGCACTTGAACGCACAATGACAACTGGAATTATTTCAGGACTTGGACGCCCAATTCAGAAAAGCGCAAACGTAATAATCCGGAACATGATTCAAACTGACGCCGCAATCAATCCGGGAAATTCAGGCGGACCTCTTTTAGATAGCCAAGGACGCATGATTGGAATCAACACAATGATTTACTCTTCCAGCGGCTCTTCTGCCGGAGTTGGATTTGCAATTCCAGCAAGCACTGCCCGACGAGTTGTAAGCGACCTTTTAAAATACGGAAAAGTAAACCGCGGTACAATGAAACTTTCGCTCGTTCAAAACACAGCTCGAATCGCAAATTTTGCAGGATATGAAATTTCTTCCGGCATGATTGTAAGCAGCGTAAAAAAAGGAAGCAAGGCGGATCAGGCAGGAATCAAAGGCGGAACTCAAGCAGTTCAGTACGGCACTTTTTATCCGCAGACAATTTATCTTGGCGGCGACATCATAACAGAAATCAACGGAATAAAAATTTCAAAGCTTGCAGACTACTACAGCGCAATAGAAGACAAAGTTCCAGGCGACGTTGTAACCGTAACCGTTTACCGTAACAGAAAATTTGAAAAGATAAAAATAGAACTAGAGGCGTCAAGCAACTCGCCTAATGCAAGCATATAAAAACAATCAGCGTTTAGCGCATTATTGCGCGATTTTGAACCAGAAAACCGTGACTGGGAGCCAGTTTTATGCTGAATACATTTATAATGCGTTTGCCCTGAATCATCAATTGAATTCCATAGATTTTTTTCTATACTTTATCTAAAATAAACGCATGAGAAAATTTCATGTTGTTTCTCCTTTTGAGCCTTCTGGAGATCAGCCGAACGCAATAAAAAAACTTTCCGAAGGATTTTTCCGCGGAGACAAATATCAGACTTTAAAAGGCGTTACAGGAAGCGGAAAAACTTTCACAATGGCAAAAATAATTGAAGCGGTTCAGCGTCCGACTTTGATTATCAGCCACAACAAAACACTTTCTGCACAGCTTTACAGGGAATTCAAAACCTTTTTTCCAGACAACGCCGTAGAATATTTTGTAAGCTACTACGATTATTATCAGCCGGAAGCTTATGTTCCTGCGCGCGACTTGTATATAGAAAAAGACGCTTCAATAAACAAAGAAATCGACAAGCTCCGTCTCGCCGCAACCTACGCCTTAATGGAACGCCGCGATGTAATTATCGTTGCGACCGTCAGCTGCATTTACGGACTTGGAATGCCTGATCTCTACAAGGAAATGCGGATTCATGTTGAAAAAGGAAACGAGCTTGACACGCACGAAATCGCATCAAGGCTTATTTCAATTCAGTATGAACGGAACGACATGATTCTTGAGCGCGGAAAATTCAGAATCAAAGGCGACACAATTGAAATTTTTCCGCCTTACATGGAAACAGACGAAGCTTACAAAATCGAACTTGACTTTGACCAGATTTCAAGAATAAAAAGATTCAACGCAATTTCTGGAGAAACAATAGAAGAACTTGATGAGCTTCAGCTTTATCCTGCCAAGCACTTTGTTGTTCCGCGCGACCAGATGGCAAGCGTTACAGAAAAAATTCAGACTGAACTTGATTCACGGCTTGAAGAGCTTCGTTCCGCCGGAAAAATTCTTGAAGCCGAGCGTTTAAAAACACGCACAACTTACGATCTTGAAATGATGAAAGAAATGGGCTACTGCTCTGGAATTGAAAATTATTCAGGACCGATTTCAGGACGCAAAAGAGGAGATCCGCCTGCAACTTTGCTTCATTATTTTCCTGATGATTTTCTTTGCATGATTGACGAGGCTCACGTTTCTGTTCCGCAGATTGGAGCAATGTACGAAGGCGACCGGGCGCGCAAGCAAAACTTAATCGACTTTGGATTCAGGCTTCCAAGCGCACTGGACAACCGCCCGCTCAAAATCGATGAGTTCACAAAAAAAATGAACCAAGTGATTTTTGTAACTGCGACTCCACGCCCGGAAGAAATTAAAAAATCAACACAAGTCGTGGAGCAGCTTATCCGTCCCACAGGACTTCTTGATCCGAAAATTGAAGTTCGTCCAAGCGAAGGTCAGATGCAGGACATCTTTAAAGAAGTCAGCGCGCGCATAAAAAAAGGCGAACGTTCATTGATTCTTACTCTTACAAAAAAAATGGCGGAAGATTTGACAGATTATCTTTCCGAGCTGAATTTAAAAGTCAAATACATTCATTCTGAAATCGACACTTTTGAGCGTGTTGAAATTTTAAAAAGTCTGCGCACTGGAGAAACTGATGTTCTAATTGGAATCAATCTTTTGCGCGAAGGAATAGACTTACCGGAAGTTTCGCTGATAGCAATTCTTGACGCGGACAAAATCGGATTTTTAAGAAGCACAACTTCGCTGATTCAGATTATAGGACGCGCCGCACGAAATGCCGACGGAACAGTTTTAATGTACGCGGACAGAATGAGCGATGCAATGAAAGAAGCAATTGACGAAACTAAACGCCGCCGTTCAATTCAGGAAGCGTACAACAAAGAACACGGAATCGTTCCAAAGACAATTAAAAAGGCAGTTGAAGATATTCTTGAGCATCAAAAAGAAGACGCTGAGCAAGAGGCGAACATAAAACTCGAAGCTCTTAAAAACAGCACAAATCTTTTTGTCGCCAAGCAAAGAAAAAAACTTCTTGACCTGATGAAAAAAGAAATGTCAGAAGCAGCAGACCGCCTTGACTATGAGCAGGCAGCCGTTTTGCGCGACCAGATTATAGAAATAGAAAAAACTTACGGAAAATAAACAGCAGCTTTTCGGGGGACTTATGAAAACAAAAAATTTCTTTTTAGCATATTTTGTTGTGGCAGTCTTGATTTTGCAAAATTCCTTTTCACAGACAAAACAAACACAATCTCAAAGCGGCAGGGCAATTTCTTTGATTCCGAAATTTGAACTTAAACTAAATGAAAAAGGAATGCCGGGCGCAATTTCAGGAAAAAGCGCGATGTGCGAAATCAGCTCGGTTGTCTACGAGCCAAAAGGTCCGCTTGAACCGAACTCATTTTTTTGCGCAACGGTAACTTACAAGGCGACTGGCGAAAATTATTTTACGGAAAAGACAAAAACTTCTCCTTTAAACAAGGCAGAAGCGAAAATCATAAAAGGCAGCAAAAAAATTCTCGTTGTAAAATACACAAGAACGCAGACTCAAAAAGATGAAGAATCTGCCGCAGCAAAAAGAAACATAAAGCAGGAAAGAGAAATCGAAAAAGCAAAAACGCTCGCAATCGACACTTCGGAGCAAGAGCAATGGAAAGGCGCGCCGGCAATTTTAAGACAGACTCCGTTTGAATTTGAAGGCGGAAACGGAACTGCTGAAAATCCGTTCTTAGTCAAAACAGCAGAGCAGCTAAACTCAATCAGATTCGGGCTTGATTTTCATTACAAGCTGATTTCAGACATCGATCTTTCAAAATGGGGCAACTGGATTCCAATCGGCGGAACTCCGTCTTATGGCGGAAGCCACGGCGGACAAGGATTCCAGGCGGCGGATAAGGGAAGCGGAAAATTTTCAGGCTCACTAGACGGAAACCACCACGTAATTTCAGGAATGACGATAATCGACCACAGCGACGACATCTTTATGGGAGAAGACTTTGCGGAACGTTCCTACGCGCTTTTCGCCGAAATGATTAGACCAAAAGATTTCAGACAAGCGCAAAACAACTTTGTAAAAGACCTCGGAATCATAAACTATACAATCGATGTGAGCTACACAAAGCTAAAAAACGGATGCACGCTCAATGCGGCGGCTCTTTCACCAAACGCATCAAGCAGAACATTTGAAAACTGCTATTCATCAGGCGGAAAAATCAAAATCCACGCAAGCCGCGCCGACGAGCAGGAAAACAGTCTGTTCATTTACGCAGGCGGACTTCTTTCTTCAATTGACCACACAAAAGTCATAAACTGCTACAACACTTCTCCTCTAATAATCACAACAAGCGACACGGAGTATATAGACACGCAACGCGGAAGCAAGAGGATGGTTATAGCAGGAGGAATCGCAAGGCGGGCGGAATACAGCAAAATAACCGGCTGCATGAACTCAGGCGAAATTTCAGTTCCGTATGCAAACTGGGGACTTGCGGCTCTTTCTGCTGGAATCGTTGCGAGGGTCGGAATAAGCGACGCCCCGGAAAACATTTACAATCTTCCGCCAGAAACCGCAACAAACATAACAAGCTGCTACAACATCGGAACAATCCGCGGAACTTACGTTGCAGGCGTTATGGGCTACACAGGAACGGACTGCTACATAAGCGACTGCTACAACGCGGGAACTCTTGAAATTGACGAGCTTAATCCGAACAAAGAGCATTACCAGATAATAAAAGCCGACATCGCTATTCCAATCTGCAAAATTTTTAACTACGGAAAAAAATATGTTCACGACAACGGAATAAAAGTTGTTTCAGGCGACAAATGGATAGATTCTCCAAAGCTCGGAAGAAAAATCCTAAAGGCAATTCCAGAAGACAAGCTCGGAATCAAGCCAAGCGAGCCGGAAGCTCCAACACAAGTCGCAGGATTTTCAGACGTGATGTCAAACGATATTTTTGCGCTTTCTATTCCCTGGGCGGTTGAAAATGGAATTGCCAAGCCTTCATCAAAAACAACATTCTCTCCGAACGAGCCTTGCACTCGCGGACAAGTTCTAACTTATATTTACCGTTGGAACGACTCACCAAAGTCTTCAATAAAAAATCCGTTCAAAGACGTAAAGCCAAGCGACAGTTTTTATAATGCGGCGCTCTGGGCTTATGAAAAAGGACTTTTCAAAGGAAACACTCTCAACGGAAACTCTCCTTGCACGCGAGGAGACACAATCGAATTCTTATGGAAATACGCGAATTCTTATCCGATGAATCCGGCAGACAATTTTACCGATGTTCCGCGCTCGTCAAAATATCATTCCGCCGTTTCCTGGGCTTACTGGATGAGAGTTGCGACAGGAATCACACCGACAACATTCGAGCCTGAATCAGCCTGCACAAAAGCGCAAGTCGTAACGTTCATTTATAATCTTGAACATTCGCACTTTATGGACTGGCTAAAAATGGCTTCGGAATATTAAAATAATTAGGTCGAAAAAATCTTATGGAGGAAAAAATGAAAAAATCAATTTTCAAGACCATCATCTTAATCAGCGCGCTTGCACTTGCAGCAGCTCCAGTTTTCTCGAAGGCAAAAAAGAAAACGCAATCAAAAGAAACTCAGCCCGCAGAAACAGAATCAACACAATCGTACTGGGATGGCGCACCGGCAGTCTTAAAGAAAACTCCGTTCAAATTTGAAGGCGGAACTGGCACTCTCAAAGATCCATACTTAATCAAAACAGCAGAGCAGCTCAACTCAGTCAGATTCGGACTTTCAAAGCACTACAAGCTGATTGCGGACATCGACCTTTCAAAATGGGGCAACTGGATTCCAATCGGCGGAACTCCTGCTTACGCTGGAGCTTTTACAAATCACCCTGAAAAAGCAAGTGCAGGATGCGGAGAATTCACAGGCTCTTTTAACGGAAACGACCATGTAATTTCTGGAATGACAATAATTGACCATAGAGACGACATCTTTATGGGAGAAGATGATGCAATACGCGCATACGCTCTTTTTGGAGCAATAATTCCAGAAAAAAATTCATTCATTAGAAATCTCGGAGTTGTGAACTACACAATCGACATCAGCTACACAAAAATGAAATACAACTGCACTCTTCGGGTGGCGGCGATTTCTCATTTTGCGTCAGGCGTAATAGTAGAAAACTGCTACACTTCAGGCGGAAAAATCAAAGTGCATACAGGACGCGCAGGCAACCAAACCAGCAGAGCTTATGTAATGGCAGGCGGAATGTTCACAGAAGTTGTAGACTCAAGAATCACAAACTGCTACAACACATCTCCAATCATCATAACAACAAGCGACACAGACTACATGAACTATAATTACACAACCACAACAAGGCAGCTTGGTGATCTTCGTTCTGCAAGGGCTGGCGGAATTGCATCGACGATAGAGTACACGCACATAGCAGGCTGCATGAACGCAGGTGAAGTTACAGTTCCTTACTCAAACTTTGGATACGGAAATTCGCTTGCAGGAGGAATTGTAGGAAAAGTTGAATGCGATGGTCTGAATACTATTTACGACTTGCCTCCAGAAGCGGCAAGCACAATAACAAGCTGCTACAACATCGGAAAAATCACAGGAAGTTATGCCTGCGGAATTTTGGGAATCACACACACCGACTGCTACATAAGCGACTGCTACAACATTGGTGAACTTGTTCTTGATGAAGACAATCCGCAAAAAGACTATATTCCAACTTTCAAGGATGACATAGTTCAAGGCAGTATTCTTGAATACGGAAAAAAATACGTTCACGATAATGGAATAAAAGTCGTTCATGGCAGCAGATGGATAGATTCTCCAACGCTCGGAAGAAAAATCCTTAAAGCAATTCCAGAAGACAAACTTGGAATAAAACCAAGCGAGCCGGAAGAAGCAACACAAATTGCAGGATTTACAGATGTGAAGTCAAGCGATGACTTTGCACGCTCTGCTCCCTGGGCAGTTGAAAAAGGAATCGCAAAGCCATCATCAAAAACAACATTCTCTCCAAACGAGCCTTGCACAAGAGGACAAGTTGTTACATACATTTACCGCTGGCAAGGGTCTCCAAAAGTTTCAGGTAAAAATCCGTTCAAAGATGTAAAGCCAAGCGATTCTTTCTACAACGCGGCACTCTGGGCTTACCGAAAAGGATTTTTAGAGGGAAAAACATTCAACGGAAACGCTCCTTGCACACGTGGCGATGCACTCGAAATTTTATGGAAATGCTCAGGCTCAATGTCTATGATTGCAATTGATAAATTTACTGACGTTCCGCGCTCATCAAAATATCAGCAGCCAGTTTCCTGGGCATATTACTGCGCAATCGCAAAACCAACCACAAAAACCACATTCGAGCCTGAAAGCGTCTGCACAAAAGGCCAGATTGTAACGTTCATTTATCAAGTTGAGCACACAGGTGTAAAGGACTGGATGGATACGACACAGAAAAATTCGAATCCGAAGTCAAGCAAAAAAAATGCGAAGTCGGATTCAAGTCAAACCGATAATGCTTTAACCGATGAAGATTTAGATGCTTTACTTGAGAACGCACGCAAACAAGCGGAGATGCTTCTCAACGGAAATCAGTTCTAGCTGCGGATTTGATATAATCATTGACACAACTATGTTTTTTCTATATCATATTTGCACTGTTAGGAACAAATTTTTAGGTAGGTACGAGATATGTCAAGATCATGTGATGTCTGCGGAAAACATTCAATGCACGGTAACAGAGTAAGCAAATCATACAATCATACACGCCGTCAGTGGAAGCCAAATCTTTTGAAGATTAAGACAGAAATCGACGGAACAACAAGAACAATCAAAATTTGCACTCAGTGTCTCCGCTCTGGATTCATTACAAAGAAAATCAATGTAACTCCTGCAAACGCAGGCGCAAACAAAGCTGAATAGTTTTAACCTTAAAAGCTAGAATTTGAAGAAGGCTGCCAAAACCTGGCAGTCTTTTTTGTTTTAAACGCAAATAATTTCTAATTTCACGGCAGGGCAAACGCATGTAAAAACTCTTTCTGATAAAATTACAGAAAGTGTGAAAT
>ERZ1026850.1167-NODE-1167-length-14353-cov-9.211638_pt1 | contig 14353 bp, 14 predicted proteins | sample MGYA00380155_ERZ1026850 | MGnify/ENA primary metagenome ERZ1026850 (study PRJEB33269, sample SAMEA4719791) | human gut metagenome | biome: human-associated habitat; feature: organic feature; material: feces | place: Cameroon | collected 2013-10 ... | reverse complement strand
ATATTAATGTCTCTTTTTTATTTGGCATGGGTACATATAAATATGAAAAACTTTAAGACTTTGACAAAGCAGAGAATTGACAGGTTAAATAAAAACACTTAATATAGAAGGGTGTATTATTCCAGAGGAGGAAAAAAATGTGAAGGAAAGAGAAACATTTGGATCAAGACTTGGTTTCATCCTGGTATCAGCGGGATGCGCGGTAGGTCTTGGAAACGTATGGAAATTTCCATACATGACAGGTAAATACGGCGGTGCTGCATTTATCCTGATTTATCTTGCTTTTCTTGTACTGTTGGGTCTGCCGATTCTTGTGAGTGAATTTGCAGTAGGCCGTGGCAGCAAACTGAGTACAGCGAGAGCATTTCATAAACTGGAGCCGGAGGGAACGAATTTCCATAAATACAGTTACCTTGGCATGATCGGTAATTACATGCTGATGATGTTCTACACCATGGTTGCAGGCTGGATGATGTATTACTGTTATGTGATGGCTGCTGGAAAATTAAGTGGTGCGACATCTGAAGAAGTTGGGGGATTTTTCTCAAATCTGATGACTTCTACAGGAACAATGACAGGCTGGATGATCGCAGCTGTTCTGCTTGCTTTTGGAGTCTGTTCACTGGGCCTTAAAAACGGAATTGAGCGTATCACAAAGGTTATGATGATCTGTCTTTTGTTGCTTATTGTAGTGCTGGCAGTTCATTCAGTGACACTGGACGGCGCAATGGAAGGTGTTAAGTTCTATCTGGTACCTAATATTGATAATATCCGTGAAGCCGGACTTGGAAATGTGATTTTTGGTGCGCTCTCACAGGCATTTTTTACATTGAGTATCGGTATCGGTGCAATGGAAATCTTCGGAAGCTATATGAGTAAAGAGCATACACTTGCCGGAGAGAGTATCAATATCCTGATCCTGGATACATTTGTTGCATTGATGGCTGGTCTTATCATCATTCCTGCATGTTTTGCATTTAATGTCGAGCCGGGAGCAGGCCCGGGACTGGTGTTTATCACTCTGCCAAATGTATTTAACCAGATGGCAGGTGGAAGACTCTGGGGAGCTCTGTTTTTCCTGTTTATGTCTTTTGCAGCTTTATCCACTGTAATTGCAGTGTTTGAGAATATTTTATCTTTTGCTATGGATCTCTGGGGATGGAAACGAAACAAAGCAGTACTTGTAAATATTGTACTGATCATCGCTCTTTCCATGCCGGCTATCCTTGGATTTGGTCCATGGTCCGGTCTTCAGTTCCTTGGTGAGGGAACAAACATTATGGATCTGGAAGATTTTATTATTTCGAATAATCTTCTTCCGCTTGGTTCGGTTGTGTTTGTAATATTCTGTACATCAAAGAATGGATGGGGATGGGATAACTTTATTAAGGAAGCCAACACTGGTTCCGGATTGAAATTTCCGGCATTTATCAGAAATTATATGCTGTGGGTGATACCTGCAGTAGTTGCAGTGATCTATCTGAAAGGTTACTACGACATGTTTCAGCCAAAGGGACTCCATTATCTGGTGCCGTGGATGGCAGTAGGCATTGCCATGTTGGTGCTTATTGGCTGGATCGTATTTGGCCACAGTAAGAAAAACAAAAAGTAAGCAGCTAAAATAAGAGGAGGCATTATTATGATCGCAGAAAAAATGAAACCCTTTGTACAGAACAACTCAGCAATCCGTATGATGTTCGAAGAAGGAAATCGTCTTCGTGCAAAATATGGTGCAGATAAGGTGTACGATTTCAGTCTTGGAAATCCAAGTGTTCCGGCACCGGACTGTGTAAGAGAAGCAATCATTGACCTTGTGAACAATGAAGAACCAACGGTTCTGCATGGGTATATGAGCAACGCAGGATTTGAAGATGTAAGAGAAACAATCGCACAGTCTTTGAACCGTCGTTTTGGAACAGCTTTTTCTGCACATAATCTGATCATGACTGTTGGTGCAGCCAGTGGTCTGAATGTTATCCTCAAGACAATCCTGAACCCAGGTGAAGAAGTGATTGTTTTTGCACCTTATTTTCTGGAATATGGTGCATATGTACGCAATTATGACGGCCAGCTTGTGGAAATCTCACCGAATACAGAGACCTTCCAGCCGAACCTTAAGGAACTGGAAGAAAAGATTACAGCGAATACCCGTGCTGTAATCGTGAATACACCACATAATCCGACAGGTGTTGTTTATTCTGAAGAAACGATCAAAGAACTGGCTGCAATCCTTGAGAAAAAACAGAAGGAATTTGGTTCTGTGATCTATCTGATCTCAGATGAACCATACAGAGAGCTGGCTTATGATGGAGTGGAAGTTCCATATCTGACAAAATACTATAAGAATACCGTAGTTGGGTATTCCTACAGTAAATCACTGTCTTTGCCGGGAGAACGTATTGGATATCTGGTCATTCCGGATGAACTTGAGGACAGTGCGACAGTGATCACAGCAGCTGCGATCGCTAATCGTATACTTGGAAGTGTCAATGCTCCGTCCCTGATGCAGAAAGTTATCCAGAAATGTGTGGATGCAGAGGTAGATGTTGCGGCCTATGACAGAAACCGTCTGGCACTTTACAATGGACTGACAGAATGTGGCTTTGAATGTATCAAACCGCAGGGCGCCTTTTATCTGTTTGTGAAATCTCCGATCGCAGATGAGAAACAGTTCTGCGAGGCCGGTAAAAAATACAACATCCTGATGGTGCCGGGAAGCTCCTTTGCCTGCCCTGGTTATGTACGACTGGCTTATTGTGTATCCTATGAGACAATCCAGAATTCACTTCCGGAATTTAAAAAACTGGCAGCAGAATATAATCTGTAAAAATTAAATTATAAGAAATGTATATAAACAGACGCAGGAGCGAATTAAGGTGCTCCTGCGTTTGTTTATATTTTGTCAATTTTTTTTCGGATATCCAGCATTTTCTGATCCAGCTGCGTGATTACGGAGGCACATTGCTGTAGCTCTTCATTAATCACTGCGGCCTGTTTCTGTCCGCGTTTATAGCGAAGCTGGTGGTCAAGATTTGCCCAGTAATCCATGGCAGCAGTACGCAGCTGCAATTCCAGTTTGATCCACTGGGTTTCTTCCTGGAAAGGAATTGCAATCTCCAGAATCAGATGCAGACTCTGGTAGCCGGATTTCTTTGGCTGCTGTATATAGTCTTTTGTCTTGAGAATATGAATATCCTGCTGTTTTTCTACAAGCTCGGCTACTTTGTATATATCATCTACATAAGAACATACGGCGCGGACACCGATCAGATCATTGATTTTTTCCAGTGCAAGATCGAATTTCAGATCGAGTTCTTTCTTCTGCATTTTCTTGCATACACTGTCATAGCTTTTGAGTCTTCCTGTTTTCATCTGAATAAAATTTCGCTTATATTTCATAAGCAAAAAGGTGTTGATAATATCCAGCTTTGTCGTCATAAGGTTAATGGCACATTGTCCCTTGATGCTGAACTCACTGTCTGTCAGCATTGCTTTTAATAGTTCTTTTTTCTTCAATTTCTGTCTTTCTTCCTCTAGTTGTATCAGTGTAAATGTTTCTGCCTCTGTTACGCGTATTGCATTGCCGTTTCCCATTAGAATACTCCTTCAATGATAAATTCGTAGATTGATTGTGTTAAAAGAAAGTAAAGATCTTTCATCTTTTAATCTATGTGTGGGAAAATAGAAATATGACAACTTATAATCGCAAATGATCAAACTAGTACATCGTTTTCGAAATAACTATACCACTCACTTGTCTGCGAATCCGATTGCACAGGTCTAAAAGCCTCAGCGTAGCCCGCTACGCCTGCGTTTTTATACCAGCACACTCGAATCCGCATCCTATGCGATTGGTATAGTTATTTACGAAACGATGTACTAGTTGAGAAAAATCAGCGGATATAGTGGGATGCTGAGCATTTGTCAGGAAAAACCATGCGTATTTTTGCTGTATTAATAAAACTATTCCATATATTACTATGTGCAAAATGACTAAAAACATATGTATAAACAAAAGATAACTATAAATGAGCAAGTTCGTGATTTTGCATAAAAGAAAGACACCTCGATTTCGGATGTTGTATAATGAAAGTGACCAAACAAACATTTTCAACATTTACGAAAGAAGGTGTCTTTCGCAAATACTATACATCATTCTTCATTCATATACAACTATCTTAAGAAATTAAACTTATGCAAATTTTATTCAAACCGGGTGATAAAACATCTTATGAGTATCCTGATCAGCATTTTTATTTCAGGATATCATGGAAAAACCACGGACTTTACATCCTATTGAAGATGCGTATTTTCACCAGTCCCATTTAAAAGGAAAACAGGATTATGGACACCAGGCAGTTGCGGTTATGCTTTCCTGTAACGGCATTGTCCTGAACTATACTTTTGTAATGTATAACAAATCGATTTCCAAGATCAATATTGTAGAAAACATTGCAAAAGAACTGCCGGTTCCACCGGTAATGTCCTATTTCCTTTGTGACTGCTGGTATACTTCTGAAAAAATAATCAACACTTTTGCAGCGAAGGGATTTCATACCATAGGTGCACTGAAGACAAACCGGATGCTTTATCCATTTGGATTCAAAAAGAAGCTGCTTGAATGAAAAAGTAGAATTTACTTTTTCATTCAAGCAAACAAAAATATTACGTGTATCGATATGAGGGAAAACTCAATGGCACATTTTATGTGTGTGGCAGGAACCGGTGAATTCTGTTCTTTCGAAAAAGGCTACCACCGAATTGAAAGCATTATCCAGACAGAAAAGTATCAGTATCTCTTCCAATGCGCAAAAGAAAGTAATGATTTTGATGCATTTATGAAGTTAGCGGGATAATTTTGTGCAATTTTTCAAATTTGCTCATTTATAGATATACATTTAAAATTCGACAGCTCAAAAGCAGAAGCAGTTGTTAAAAATGTTAAAGTAAAGAAATTATCCAGTATGCCAACGATCAATGGAAGTGGCACGAAAACTCTTCCGGTAAACAGCAATGGCTTTTATGTACGGTTTAAAACAGGCAAAAGTACAAAGTATCGTGTTTCTGTTACTTTCCCTTACTATCGTCTTGGTGATCAGCCGATCAGTATTGAGCAGGAGAAAAATGGAACACTTGAATATTCCACTTCTGTGCGTACTGGAAAGACTTGCACATTAAAGGCAAATACAGTATATTATTTCCATGTGAACTTACACAGTGGATGGTCAGGAAATCCAACCGGAACCATTAAAGTAACACCAGTAAACTGATCAAATCTGATCATTAATCAAAGTAATCAGTCAAAAGCCCCTGTGCCAATTGCGAAACGCAACAAGCAGGGGCTTTCTTTAAATTTTTTATAGCAAAAGAAATTTATCACACAGGGAAACCTGTTTCCTAACAAAATTCCCAATAAAAAATGTGAAAATTATATCAAACCAACAAACAATTTCATATACCCTTACAAATATTTAACTGAAAAAATTGTTCGGATTTCTATACAAAAACTCTTGTCAATTTTTTAACAATGTGTTATCATTAAGGCGTCAATTTTGTTAGGAGAAAAGGAGTATTAAGATTATGAGCAGTAAAATTACTATCATTGGAGCCGGTAGTGTCGGTGCCACCATCGCGTACACTTTATCAAGTCAGGATATTGCATCTGAACTCGTTCTGATCGATATCAATAAACTGAAAGCAGAAGGCGAAGTTCTGGATATCATCCAGGGAACCTGCTTCAGAGATCCGATCTCTATCATTGCCGGTGATTATGAAGATGCCAAAGACTCTGACATCGTTATCATCACATCCGGTATCGCACGTAAACCGGGACAGACAAGACTTGAACTTACACAGACAAATGTAAATATCCTTAAGTCCATCACACCGGAGATTGTAAAGGCAGCTCCAAATGCTCTTTACCTGATCGTAAGTAATCCGGTCGATATTATGACTTATGTATTTACAAAGATTTCCGGACTTCCGGAGAATCAGATCCTTGGTTCCGGTACAATCCTTGACTCTGCACGTCTGCGCTGCGGATTATCCGAGCACTTCCAGATTGCACAGAGCAACATTCACGCTTATGTATTTGGTGAACATGGTGATACATCCTTTATCCCATGGACTGGTGCTTACGTTTCCGGTGTAAGTGTAGACGAATACTATGAACTGGAGAAGAAACTTGGAAAGGACATTGAGCCAATCGACAAAGAAGCAATGCTTCAGTACGTACAGAAATCCGGCGGAGAGATTATCTCCAAGAAAGGTGCAACTTTCTATGCGGTATCTTCTTCTGTATGCAAGCTCTGCAGCTTACTTGTATCTTCCTCAGAGTCTATTTCCACAGTATCTACCATGATGCATGGAGAGTATGGAATCGAAGATGTATGCTTAAGCACACTGACACTGGTAGGACCGAACGGTGTGCAGGGTAAAGTTCCAATGAGAATGAACAAAACTGAAATCGAACAGCTTCAGAAGAGCGCAGATGCACTTAAAGAAATTATTGCTCAGATCGACCTTAATTAATAAGATAACGGATTCAGGGGAGTGGAGAACGCGCTGCTCCTCTGAATAAAAAAGTTACTGTTTACTCCTTTTTTATTCATCAGTCAAAATTCCATATTGTGGCGGAGGCATCGGAATTTTGACTTTCATGGATGAAAATAGGAATAGCCCAGTTACTGTTCACTGGCAATATCCCGCGAAGCGTGTTGCTGAGAACGGAGCGAACAGTAACATAGCCCAAGGTCTTGATGCAAAAAATATCAAAAATCTCTTGTTAAATTGTTATCAATATGTTATAGTATATTTCGGAAATCGAGCTGATACACTCCTTTAATTGCGGAGGAAGGGTGTGCAAACTCTTTTATTTTCTATGTCTCAACAAAGATGTAAAAAGTAATTGTATTAGACTTGATTTATATTTTTGTCTATATATTGTTAAAAAAAAGACAAGGATTGACAACTGTTATTTACAGACGCTATATATCGGGGCAAATTGCTTTTGGACCCTGATATCATTATTTGAGCAATATGAATTTATCTGAACAACTAAGAAAGGATAATGTTAAGTATGAAGTACAGTTATTATCCGGGTTGTACCCTGAGAAACAAGGCGAAAGATCTGGACGAATATGCCAGAGCCAGCGCCAGAGCACTTGGGTTTGAACTGGAAGAGATCGAAGACTGGCAGTGCTGCGGAGGTGTTTATCCTCTGGGAACTGACGAAATCGCTACGAAGCTTTCTTCTGTACGTGCTCTTAATCAGGCCAAAGAAAAGGGCCAGGATCTGGTAACAATCTGCTCTGCCTGTCATCACGTGATCAAACGTGTCAATGACGACATGAAAAATGTGGAAGATATCCGCACCAGAGCAAATAATTACATGCAGCTTGATGAGCCTTATGAAGGCGAGACAACAGTGCTCCATTATCTGGAAGTACTTCGCGACAAAGTCGGTTTCGACAAGCTGAAAGAGAAAGTGGTAAACCCGCTTACAGGAAAGAAGATCGGAGCTTATTACGGATGCCTTTTATTACGTCCGGGCAAGATCATGGCTTTCGATGATCCGGAGAATCCGACTATTATGGAAGATTTCATCCGTGCACTTGGCGCGGAACCGGTGATCTATCCATACAGAAATGAATGCTGCGGCGGATACATTTCTCTCAAAGAAAAAGAAATGTCCCAGAACATGTGTCAGAAAATTGAAGACAGTGCGAAAGGCTTTGGTGCAGATATGCTGATCACAGCCTGTCCATTGTGTAAATATAATTTAAACAAAAACGCTTCCAGCGAACTGCCTGTATATTATTTCACAGAGCTCCTTGCAGAAGCCCTCGGAGTAAAAGAGGAGGTAGCAAAATGAGAAACGAACATTCAGCAGCAGAGAAGATCAAAGAAATCTCAGGAACAAATCCGCTGAAATGTATGAAATGTGGAAAATGTTCTGCTACCTGTCCATCCTTCAATGAAATGGATATCAAACCACATCAGTTTGTATCCTATGTTGTAAATGAAGATATTGAAGCACTTGTCAATTCAAAATCTCTCTGGAAATGTCTTTCCTGCTTTGCCTGCGTAGAGCGTTGTCCGAGGGATGTAAAACCTGGAAAGCTCATCGATGCAGCAAGACAGTTAGTTGTCCGCGAAAAAGGCGGCGATTATCTGAAAGCAGATGAGATCCCGGCGCTTCTTGATCCGGAACTGCCACAGCAGCTTCTGGTAAGTGCATTCAGAAGATACAGGAGGTAGGAAACGTGCAGAGAATTGGTGTATTTGTCTGTCATTGCGGAAGTAATATTGCCGCTACGGTAGATGTAAAAAAAGTTGTTGAATTAGCTGCCAAAGAGCCGGGTGTGGTTCATGCAGAAGACTACCAGTATATGTGTTCAGAAGCAGGCCAGGCCAAGATTCAGGAAGCCATCAGAGAGAAGAACCTGACAGGTGTTGTTGTCTGTTCCTGTTCTCCCCGTATGCATGAGGCAACTTTCAGAAAAGCAGCCGAAAGAGCCGGACTGAACCCATATATGGTGGAGATCGCAAATATCCGTGAGCACTGCTCCTGGATCCACAAGGATATGGAAGAGGCTACAAAGAAAGCGGTGATCCTTGCCAGAGCAGCAATCGCAAAAGTAAATTTAAATGCTCCTCTTCAGCCGGGAGAGAGCCGTGTTACAAAGAGAGCCCTGATCATCGGCGGTGGTATTGCCGGAATCCAGACAGCCCTGGATATCGCAGATGCAGGATATGAAGTAGATATTGTAGAGAAAACTCCAAGTATCGGCGGAAGAATGTCACAGCTTGACAAAACATTCCCGACACTTGACTGTTCTGCATGTATCCTCACACCGAAGATGGTTGAGGCAGCAGCACATGAGAAGATCAATATCTATACATACAGTGAAGTAGAACATGTCAGCGGTTTCGTAGGTGATTTTACCGTTGATATCAGAAAGAAAGCAAGAAGTGTAAATATGGACAAATGTACAGGCTGCGGTGTCTGTCAGGAGAAATGTCCGTCCAAGAAAATCCCTAATGAATTTAACAGAGGATTAAATAACAGAACTGCGATTTACACTCCATTTGCACAGGCCATCCCAAATGTTCCGGTTATTGACCGTGAGAACTGTATCAAGTTTAAAACCGGAAAATGTGGCGTATGTTCCAAGGTATGTCAGGCAGGAGCCATTGAATACAATCAGCAGGATGAGATTGTAACACAGAAATACGGTGCTATCGTAGTTGCAACAGGTTTCGATACCATCAAACTTGACAAATACGATGAATATGCATACAGCCAGAGCAAGGATGTGATCACATCCCTGGAACTGGAACGTATTATGAATGCAGCAGGTCCTACAAAAGGACACTTAGAGCGCCTTTCCGATGGAAAAGCTCCGAAAGAACTGGTATTTATCCAGTGTGTAGGAAGCAGATGTTCCGATGACAGAGGAAAGCCATACTGCTCCAAGATTTGCTGTATGTACACAGCAAAACATGCAATGCTGATCCGTGACAAATATCCGGATACAAATGTAACCGTATTCTATATTGATGTCCGTACTCCGGGTAAGAACTTCGATGAGTTCTACAGAAGAGCCGTAGAGCAGTACGGTGTAAACTACATCAAAGGACAGGTAGGAAAAGTTATTCCTCAGCCGGACGGAAGCCTTCTCGTACAGGGATCTGACCTGATCGACAACAAACAGATCCTTAAGAAAGCAGATATGGTCGTTCTTGCAACTGCCATTGAACCGAACCCGGATGTTCGTAAGATCGCTACTATGCTTACCGCAAGTATCGATACAAACAACTTCCTCACAGAAGCCCATGCAAAACTCCGTCCTGTAGAATCTCCTACAGCAGGTATCTTCCTCTCCGGTGTATGCCAGGGACCAAAGGATATCCCGGAGACAGTTGCGCAGGCCGGTGCTGCAGCAGTTAAGGCGATCGGTCTTCTTGCAAAAGATAAACTGACAACAAACCCATGTACAGCAAAATCCGATGAACTGTTATGTAACGGATGTTCTACATGTGCAAATGTCTGCCCGTATGGAGCGATCTCCTATGAGGATAAAGAAGTAAATGACCACGGTATCCGTGAAACAAGAAGAGTAGCCGTTGTAAATACAGCACTTTGCCAGGGCTGTGGTGCATGTACAGTAGCCTGCCCGTCCGGTGCTATGGATCTGCAGGGCTTTTCCAACAGACAGATTATCGCGGAGGTAGATGCAATATGTCGATAGAAACAAACGAAGAATTCAGACCTAAGATTGTGGCATTCTGCTGTAACTGGTGCAGTTATGCAGGTGCAGACCTTGCAGGAAGCAGCCGTCTTTCCTATCCGGCTGATGTAAAGATCATCCGTGTTCCATGTTCCTGCCGTGTCAATCCAATGTTCATCCTCCGCGCTTTTGAAAAAGGTGCTGACGGTGTGATCATGTGTGGATGTCATCCTGGAGACTGTCACTACAGCACAGGTAACTACTATGCAAGAAGACGTATGACCCTTCTTTTCTCCATGCTGGATTACATCGGTGTGGAAAACGGAAGAACAAGAGTAGAATGGGTTTCCGCTGCTGAAGGTGTGAAATTCTCCCAGACTATGAATGAGTTTGTAGAGAAGATCCATTCACTTGGTAAGAACGTAAGATTGGAGGATTTAAGATGCAGGAGCTGATAAATCGTGCAAAAGAACTTCTTGCTGACGGTACAGTTGCAAGAGTTCTGGGATGGAAAGCCGGAGATCTGCCTTATAATCCGGAACCGGCTTACTTTGAAACAGAAGAATCTCTGAAAGATTTTGTATATAACGGATTCTGCGGTGCAAACTTAAGCAAATATATGATCGAAGCTTCCAAACTGGAAGGCAAGACACTGGTTTGTTTAAAACCATGTGATACCTACAGCTTTAACCAGCTGATCAAAGAGCATCGTGTAGACCGCGAAAAAGCATATATCATTGGTGTGGGATGTAAAGGAAAACTGGATATCGAGAAGATCCGTAAACAGGGGATCAAAGGTATTGAGAGCATTTCCGGTGCAGAGATCACAGATGAGGCAGAAACACTGACCGTTCAGTCTATTTATGGTGAGAAAACCTGTGCATACAAGGATGCCATGCTTGAAAGATGTCATGTATGTAAAGGAAAAGAACATAAGATTTACGATGAGCTGATCGGAGAGTCCAAAGAAACAAAAGATGCAGACCGCTTTGCAGAGGTAGAGAAGATCGAGGCAATGAACCCGGAAGAGAAGTTTGCTTTCTTCCAGAATGAATTAAGCAAATGTATCCGCTGCAATGCCTGCCGTAATGTCTGTCCAGCATGTAGCTGCCGTAAATGTGTATTTGACAGCAATAAGTTTGACAGTGCACAGAAAGCAAATGTGGATTCCTTTGAAGAAAAGATGTTTCATATTATCCGTGCATTCCATGTAGCAGGAAGATGTACAGACTGTGGTGAATGCAGCAGAGTATGTCCTCAGGGAATCCCACTTCACCTGTTTAACCGTAAATTTATCAAAGATATTGATGCATTCTACGGAGAATATCAGGCAGGAGAGGACACAACCTCCAAAGGACCTCTTACAAACTTTACATTTGAAGATGTTGAGCCGAGTATTGTGGCAGAAAGGGGATAATGTATGTATAAGATAGCAGCAGAAAATCTGCAGGCATTATTCCGGAAGATTGCCGCAGATCAGGATTTATATTTGCCGGTCAAAGTCAGTGACCAGGTAAACTTCAGAGCATGGAGCCAGGACGCAGAAGTGTGCCTTGACACCTTAAAAACCGTAAAATCACCGAAAGATGCTTTCTTCCCACAGAGTGAAAATCTCTATACCTGTGAAAAAGAAGGAAAGAACATTACCATCGAACCACAGGCGTTACAGGAGAAAAACTTTGTTGTATTCGGTATGAAAGCCTGCGATGTACAGGGTGTAAAAGTTCTGGATAACGTATTTTTAAGTGATCCGGTAGATACCTTCTATGCAGCAAGAAGAGAGCATGGAACTATCGTTGTACTTGCATGTCATGAACCGGAAGAAAGCTGCTTCTGTAAGGTATTCGGTATTGACTGTGCAGATCCTGTTGCAGATGTTGCAGCATGGATGATCGAAGGCGAGCTTTACTGGAAACCTCTTACAGAGAAGGGAGAAGCCCTTACAAAAGCAGTTGCAGAACTTCTTAATGATGCTGATGAAGCAAAGGTAGAAGAAGAGAAAACTGCCATCCGTGCCATCGTAGAGAAACTTCCTTATTCCAATCTTTCTCTGGAAGGATGGGGACAGGAAGATTACATGGACCGTTTTAACTCTCCTGTATGGGAAGAGCTTTACAAACCATGTCTGGCATGTGGTACCTGTACATTCGTATGTCCTACCTGCCAGTGCTATGATATCAAAGACTATGATACAGGACATGGGGTACAGCGTTACCGCTGCTGGGATTCCTGTATGTACTCTGACTTTACCATGATGGCACACGGAAATAACCGTAACAGCCAGATGCAGCGTTTCCGTCAGAGATTCATGCATAAGCTTGTTTACTATCCTGTAAACAACAACGGAATGTTCTCCTGTGTAGGCTGCGGTCGCTGTGTTGAGAAATGCCCGTCATCCTTAAATATCGTAAAAGTCATTAAAGCTTTTGAAAATCAGGGAGGTGAAAAATAATGAGCGAATGTACCTGCCATAAAAACTATACATTGGACACACTGATCCCAAAGGTTGGTGTGATCACAGATATCCGTCAGGAAACACCGGATGTTAAGACATTTCGTGTAAATGCTCCTGAAGGAGGAAAGCTTTTTGAACATATGCCAGGACAGTGCGCAATGGTCTGCGCACCAGGCGTCAGTGAAGGTATGTTTTCCATTACTTCTTCACCTACAAATAAAGAATATCAGGAATTCAGTATCAAAAAGTGCGGTTCCCTGACTGATTATCTCCACAGCCTTCAGGTGGGAGATGAGATCACAGTCCGCGGACCGTACGGAAACCATTTTCCTGTAGAAGATAAATTAAAGGGCAAAAACCTTCTGTTTATCGCAGGTGGTATCGGACTTGCACCACTTCGTTCTGTTATCAACTATGTACTGGATAATCGTGCTGACTATGGAACAGTAGATATCCTCTATGGTTCCCGTTCTGCAGACGACCTGGTACAGTTAAAAGAAATCCAGGAAGTCTGGATGAAAGCAGAGGGAGTCAATGTTTATCTGACAATCGACCGCGAACAGGAAGGCTGGGACGGACATGTTGGATTCGTTCCTTCCTATTTAAAAGAGATCGGATTCGATACAAACAAAACAGCTCTTGTATGCGGACCGCCCATCATGATCAAGTTTGTTCTTGCAGGACTGGAAGAACTGGGCTTCTCCAGAGAACAGGTTTATACAACTCTGGAGCTTCGTATGAAATGCGGCGTAGGTAAATGCGGCCGCTGCAATATCGGATCCAAATACGTCTGCAAAGACGGCCCGGTATTCAGATGCGACGAGATTGATGAACTCCCAGCGGAGTATTGATAAGCAATAAGCAGTGTAGCGGATTCGAGCTTGTTTGCACTGTGGATGACAGATGATATATAGAAAGGACTGGTAATCTCAAATGGAAAACAATATGGTAAACGTATATTTTTTCGGTAAGAAATACAGTGTACCTGCAGAACTTACAATTATGACTGCCATGGAATATGCCGGTTATACATTAAAGAGAGGATGCGGATGCAGACACGGATTCTGCGGAGCCTGCGCAACCATCTACAGAATCAAAGGTCAGAACGAACTGAAAACATGTCTTGCCTGTCAGACTAAGGTAGAAGAGGGAATGTATGTAGCAAGCATCCCGTTCTTCCCTACAGACAAGAGAATTTACAATATCGAAGAACTTCAGCCAAACCAGCAGGTAATGATGGAACTCTATCCGGAAATCTACAGCTGTATCGGATGTAATGCCTGTACAAAAGCCTGTACACAGGACTTAAATGTAATGCAGTACATCGCATACGCACAGAGAGGCGAACTCGAGAAATGTGCAGAAGAATCCTTTGACTGCGTAAGCTGCGGATGCTGTTCCGTAAGATGCCCGGCCGGCATTTCTCACCCGATGGTAGGTCTTCTTGCAAGACGTCTCACAGGTAAATATATCGCACCTAAGAGCGAACATCTGGAAAACCGTGTGGAAGAAATCCACGAAGGTAAATTTGATGACCTAATCGAGCAGATTATGCAGAAACCGATCACAGAGATGCAGGAACTTTACAACAACAGAGAAATTGAGAAATAGGGAGGGCGTAAAACATGTATGCACCATATCCAGAAAATATGATGGAATCCATCAA
>ERZ1026850.1166-NODE-1166-length-14359-cov-4.755034_pt1 | contig 14359 bp, 13 predicted proteins | sample MGYA00380155_ERZ1026850 | MGnify/ENA primary metagenome ERZ1026850 (study PRJEB33269, sample SAMEA4719791) | human gut metagenome | biome: human-associated habitat; feature: organic feature; material: feces | place: Cameroon | collected 2013-10 ... | reverse complement strand
CAATTAAAGCTTTTCTTATACATTTTAACCAAACAGACGATATTTTAATAGCTATTACTTCAGTTTTTTAATCAGAGCAATCGCTTCTTCCATAATTTCCAGATTGCCTTTCTTTACTTCTTCTACCACACAGGTTTCCATATGTTCCTGCAAAATAACATATCCCAGGCTCTGCAGGGCACTTTCCACTGCTCCAATCTGAATCAGAATATCTCCGCAGTACCGATTATCATCCAGCATCGCCTTAATACCATTAAGCTGTCCTATAATGCGATTAATCCGATTCTGTAACTGTTTCTGTTCTCCGGTATCCCTGGGTGTGTTCTTATGATGGCAGCACGCACATCTGTTATCATCGCCCATCGCTGTTTCCTTCCGTTGCTGATTTTCTCTTTCTCCTGTCATCCCGCTTCTCTTTTCTGTTCTCTGTTTGCTGTTTCCGTAACTATTACTCAGAATATGCCCCTATGGGGTATTTGTCAAATCCATATTTTTCACTTCACAGAAAAATTCCATGAAATGTAAATCTTCTGATAATTTAGAACCGCAGAATCCGCCAAGTGCATAGTTCTCACCAACGTAGTTGGAGAAATCTGTACCTGTTAAGTACTGTGCAAGGTCTCCGCTGCTGCATCGTCTGTAGCTTCTTCTGTTGTTTCTGTTGCTGCGCTGCTATCTGTTGCGGTGCGCTAAAACAGTATTTTTCTCTGGTTTCTGTTTTTTCATCGTCCACAAAAAAAGAGCTTATTGCTATTTTTCGCAATAAGCTCTTCCTGTTTTGTATTCATTGTTATATTAATCTTCCGTTTTCTTCTCCGGTTGTTCTGTCTGCATCCACTCATCTTTATAAAAAGCCAACTGGTTCTTGCCACGTTTCTTTGCTTTATAAAGTCCCTGGTCTGCTGCTTTATACAAAGCTTCAAAATCGCTTCCTTCCTGAGGAAAGATAGCCGCACCGATACTTGCTGTAGCTTTATATTTTACATACTCGCCAGCCTGGAAGCTCTTAAAGAAGTTTTCTACTTTCTTTGCTTCCTTCTGAATAGCTTCCTTGGTTTCTACTGCTTTCAGGAAAATCATGAATTCGTCTCCACCGATACGTCCGATAATATCGGAAGCCCGGAAAATAGCTCCAATCTGCAGTCCTAAAGAGCGGAGCACTTCATCGCCGAATGCATGACCCATCGTATCATTGATTTTCTTAAAGTTATCAATATCTAACAAGAACATCAGGCACTGGGAATTCGGATTCTGCGCCATATATTCTTTAATCTTACGTTCTGTCGCCAGCTTATTGTTCAGTCCGGTAAGTAAATCCGTATCTGCCTTATCCTCCAGCTGTTTCTTTTTCTCATTGGAACGAATCTTGCCGAGAATATTTACTACCATAACAATGCAGGCAAAAATACAGATAACCACTATGAGTCTTATCAGTATCTTCTTCGCATTAGCCATTCTGGATTCAATCTGTCTGTCCACATAATCCATGCTGACGCCTAACACCATTTCCCAGCCATTGGTCTCTATTGGAACATATACAAGGAGCTTGTTTTCCTTCCCTACCGTAACCTCGGTAGCTCCTCTTGTAGCATTCTCCATGCGGTTCCGGATGGTTCTGGCAGTTTCCTTGTCTGTCTGCATAATCGCATCTAACATATTTCCATTCTTCAGCAATGCGCTCTCTATCATGCCTGCAGAACCCAATACATTTCCCTGGGCATCCAGCATTGCCAGAAATGTTCTGGAACCATAATCAGATTTGGATAACATGCTGCGGAATCTGTCCATAGAATAGAACATCAGAAAATAACTCCTGGAATCTCCCTTTTCGACACGTACCGCTGTTACCACAGATTTCTGATTCAGATAATTTCCATCTTCAACGCAGGTGTAGATGAGACTGTCTGATTTCTGAAATGCCTGAAAATAATCGGTATCCCCTATGGAAATCCGTTCGCCACTCTGATTCACGCCTTCTCCATTGCGGTCACAATAGTATACTTTATAAGCATTGGTTGACTTGGCTATAATAGAAGTCATCTCTGCTATGCTAGGCGTATCTTTCAGCTCCGCTGCCTCCAGAATCCTTGCAACCGGTGCAGCAATGGCATTCATGTCATTCAGCTCCTCCAGAAAATCATCCCGGTATGCTTCCGTTGCCGCAATCAAATCCTTATGTATGGTATCCGTTGCTTCGGTTTTGGTACTGCTGGAAAAATTAAACAGCATAATAACGACAACGACCATAAGAAGGCCGGTCGGTATCATCCACTGGAACGCAATTGTTTTATTTTGATTCTCCATCTGTCTTCTCGTTCCCCTCTTCTACACTTACTGTAAAATCCATATCAGAAATTTCTTCTGTTTCTGGTTCAAATCGTTTAAAAACAGGACTGTACAACCATGCTGCGCCATACGCCGGTAAGGATATACCAAACATCAGGACAAAAATAATAGAATAAGTAGAAAAATATCCCACTATAAAAGGCAGCGCATAGAACACAACCATCAACAGCGTTCTCGGTAAATTTGCAAATGCAAATATCATGGCATTCTTAAGTGTATTCTTAATCGAATTATCAAAACGCCCGAGAATCGGAAATACATAAATCGCTACCATTATAAATAATGCCGCAATCGCCACCACTGCAATGACCAGTATCTTCGGAAACGGAATGCCGGAATAATTAAAGATAAAGATATCCCCCACATATATCCCAATTACCAAAAGCATCAAAAGCCATATCAGGGTAGCCTGTTTAAAGTTTCTTGCAAAAGATTTAAAAAATCCTCTAATCAGATAACCTTCCTCGCCACGTATCATCTTCAATAATACGTAGTGCATCGCAGTGAAAGATGCTCCTGCCGTAATGACCGGTATACAGCATACAATCATTAAAAGATTCAACACCAATAAATCCGCCACACGATTGAGAAACCGCATCAGAGGACTATCCATATCCAATAATTTTCCCATACTACTTCGCTCCCATAGATTTATCCCTATTATATTACAAATAGCCGCCAAAAAGCTATATGAAATACAGATTTTCTAAAATTTTTACACTTTCAGCGAATTTTCATTCAGGCATGAATCGTCAATATCATGGGTGTATAAATGATTCCGTCCCGTTCTTCCTGAGGTCTGATATCCCGAAAGCCAAGCCGGTGATAAAAAGCCACTCCATAGGGAGACGCATTGACAGTTACCTGTTTTTCCTCCGTTTCTGTTAACAGGTACTTCTCCAGATATTCCATCAGAGCCCTTCCCACACCTTGTTTGTGATACTTCTCATCCACGAAAAGCAGGGAAATATGACATTTGCTGCGCAAGGAAATCATCCCCACAATCTTTCCCTCTGCCAGCGCGACAAATAACCGGTACGCTCCCATGATAAACATCCGGTGTAATGTAGTATCGGTAATAAAATCCTGAAAGTTTCTGACCCCTTCCGGAGAATACACATCCCCCTCAAATTTCAGAAAAGTTTTCCAGGCAAGTGCCATGGCATCTTCCCACTCTTCCGGATATGCACTTCTGATTTCATATGACAGTTCCATCGTCTATCTGGCTTCTTCCTTTTTCTGTTTCAACCGGTTTCCCAATATAGCTTACCAATCCGAAATGTCTGCATTTCTGCCTTCTGTTTTCTCTGCGAAGCCCTTCTCCCCAAGTCTTAAAAGATTCCTATATTCTTAAAAAACTTGCTTACTGAATCCTTGACAGAATCTTTAATACTCTGCAACAGGCTCTTGGCAGCCCCTTCTACGGCTTCCTCCACTGCATCATTAATGACCTGATTTGCCTCTTTTACCGCATCTTCCCCATATTTTTTGTATAGTTCCTGCACTTTATCAAGCATCTCGTCCTTACCGACTCCCAACGCCTGCGCTTTTTGCAAAGCAGTAACAATACGGTCTTTTTCCGCCTCAGTAAGAGTTACCTCAAAGTTTTCTTCCGCTTCTGCAATCGCCGCCCGGATACTATCCTCCTGACCGATATCCAGTTCTTCATCGGATACTTTTTCCATCAGCCACTGTAGCACAGAGTCGGTAGAAGGTTCTTCTGTTTTCCCTGCCGCCAGGCAGACTCCTGATGCAGCAAAGAGTAACAGTATTCCACATAATAATCCTATCCACTTCTTCATAGAAACACCCTTTCCTGCATGCTTACCTCATCTGTCCTTTCAGGAAAGCCTCTGCACAATCCACCGATAGACATCCTCATAGACATCTTCCCTGTCCACTTCGTTTAACAGTTCATGTCTGTCTTCGGGATATAACTTCATCTGTACATCTGTCATCCCCAGCTCCAGATAAGAACGATACACCTTCTCCACGGCTTTTCCGTAATTTCCAACCGGGTCTTCTGCTCCGGCAATGAAAAACACAGGAAGCTCCTTTGGCATCTTTGCCAGGCTTTCTTTATCGTGCAGATTATGAATCAACCGAAACAATGTGGCAAAGCCGTTTACCGTAAAAGTAAATCCACACAGACTGTCTGCTTCATACCCGGCAACATTTTCTTCGTTACGGGAAAGCCAGTCGTTCTTCGTCTTTGGATGAGCTATCCGCTTATTGTAACTGCCAAACGCTGCCTTGTTCAATAACCCTGAGACATGCTTATCGCCACAGAATACTTTCTGCACGGCCGCCAGTGTCCTGGCAAAGAACAAAGTAACTTTATCCTGCATTCCGGTTCCACAGATAATAGCCCCATCAATGCCGCTTCCGTAACGCAGGAGATAATTTCTGGTAATAAAAGAACCCATGCTGTGTCCCAGAATCATATAAGGGACACCCGGATACTGTTCCTGCATCAGCTTCTTTAAACGATGTTCATCCCGCACCAGTACCGTAGGGGCATCTTTCTTACAAAAATAGCCATAGCCATCCGACGGATTTACCGACTTACCATGTCCCAGATGGTCATCTCCTACTACCAGGAACCCTCTTTTGACCAGAAAAAGGGCAAACTCCTCATAGCGGTCAATATATTCTGCCATTCCGTGGACAAGCTGTAAGATACAGACTGGTTTTTCTTCCTCCGGCAGCCATTTCACTGCACGGATTTTATGCTCTCCATCTCTGGAGTCAAAATAAAATTCTTCTTTTCTAATCACAGTATAACCTTTCCCAATACTTTTTCTGCCACTGCAGGATTTTTACTAGCAGATTTCTGCTCCGGCAGGCATCGGGCGTTCCGGTGTCATCAGTGCCAGATTTCCTTCGGCATCTTCTGCACACAGCAACATTCCTTCCGACATCATGCCTGCAATTTCTCTCGGCTGTAAGTTTACCAGTACCATAACCTTCTTACCAACCATTTCTTCTGCACTGTAATGCTGTTTGATACCAGACAGAATCTGTTTTACCTGAGAGCCAACTCTGACTTTAGAGCAAAGCAGTTTCTTGGATTTCTTCACTTCCTCACACGCAATAATCTCGCCCACCTGGAACTGGCATTTATCAAAAATATCATAGGAAATGGTTTCCTTTGCCTCAATATCAATGACATCTTCCGGCACTTCTTCCGTGCTTTCTTCTGCATTACCGGCTTCTGCCTTCCGTTTTGCAAACATGGCTTCTACTTTTTCCATGACTTCTTTTAAATCCTGACGTGCAAACAGAATCTCCGGTGTATCTGTGACTTTATTAGACGCAGGATATAAAAGTGCAGCCTTCTGGGTATTACCCTCTTTTGCACATTCTTCCAATATCGCAAAATCTACTAACGGAGCCTTTATCTGCTCTGCAATCTTCTTCGCTGTTTCCGGCATATAAGGCTCTAACAGGGATGCTCCCACCAGAATACCATTTAACAGATTGTATAAAACAGTTGCCAGTCTGTCTTTCTTAGACTCATCCTTAGCCAGTGCCCATGGCATTGTTTCATCAATATATTTGTTGCATCTCTTGAACAATACGAAAATTTCGGTAATGGCATCTGCTACACGAAGGTCGTCCATCTTCCTGGACACTCTGGTGTAAGTATCGGTCAGCACACGGAATAAATCGGCATCCACATCCTCTGCACCGGCATCTACGCCAACCTTCTTATTCTCCACCACGCCGTCAAAATATTTATTGCTCATGGAAATGGTTCTGTTTACCAGGTTCCCCAGCGTATTGGCCAGGTCAGAATTCAGACGTTCTACCATCAAATCCCAGGTAATGACACCATCATTTTCAAAAGGCATCTCATGCAATACGAAATAACGTACCGCATCTACACCAAAGAAATCAATCAAATCGTCTGCATAGATTACATTCCCTTTGGATTTACTCATCTTGCCATCTCCCTGCAGCAGCCATGGATGACCAAATACCTGCTTTGGCAACGGCTCTCCTAAAGCCATCAGGAAAATAGGCCAGTATATGGTATGGAAACGGATAATATCCTTTCCAATCAGATGTAAGTCTGCCGGCCACAACTTCTTATACTGCTCACTGCTGTTGCCATCCGCATCATAACCAATTCCGGTAATATAGTTGGTCAGGGCATCCAGCCATACATACACAACATGCTTGTCATCAAAATCGACCGGGATTCCCCACTTGAAAGAGGTTCTGGATACGCACAAGTCCTGTAAGCCCGGCAGCAGGAAGTTGTTCATCATCTCGTTTTTACGGGAAACCGGCTGAATGAATTCCGGATGACTGTTGATATGCTCAATCAGCTTATCCGCATATTTACTCATCTTGAAAAAATATGCTTCTTCCCTGGCAGGCTTTACTTCTCTGCCACAGTCAGGACATTTGCCATCTACTAACTGGGATTCTGTCCAGAAAGACTCACAGGGTGTACAGTACATGCCTTCATAGGCTCCTTTGTAGATATCGCCCTGTTTGTACAGTCTCTTGAAAATCTTCTGCACCTGTTTCTCATGATAATCGTCCGTAGTACGGATAAATTTATCATAAGAGGTATTCAGGGAATCACAGATTCTGCGGATTTCGCCAGCCACCTTGTCTACGAATTCCTGTGGGGTAACCCCTGCATCCTGTGCCTTTAATTCAATTTTCTGCCCATGTTCATCTGTTCCGGTCTGGAAAAACACATCGTAGCCATCTTTTCTTTTAAATCGGGCAATACTGTCTGCCAGCACGATTTCATAGCTGTTACCGATGTGGGGTGTACCGGAAGTATAAGCAATCGCTGTTGTAATGTAATACTTTCCTTTGTTCATGATAAGCTCCCTTCTCTCTATGTACGAAATAAAAAACCGCCCTCTTTATCTATTATGTCATCCTTCGCATAATAAATACAAGAAGACGGGTGTAAACCGTGTTACCACTTCTCTTCGTCCGTTTCTCACGAAACAGACCTCCACAAGTACAAAAATACTCTGCCGCTGTAACAGGCGGAACCTGTTGTATCCTACGCTCACTTTCTTCTATCCTAAGTTTCAAATACACTGCTAAGAAGCCATCTTCAATAAGGTTCCGCTTCATTCCTCCCAGCTAACGGAATGTTCTCTGAAAAGCTTCCACTTATCTACTCTCTTCCTCAACGCTTTGCCATATAGTGTTAGCCTATCATAAAGAAATACAGTTGTCAAATCCCGCTTTTTCTTATTTTTTTACCAGCCCCGCTATAGCTGCAGATGTGCGGATACTCCGGTTACTGACTTCCTGATTGGCTAATAATAACCGACACACATACACTCCCGGCAACGTCACTTTGCAGGTTTCCCCTTCCCCAATAATATTTCCTTCTGCATCCTCCCACTGACACCGTTTCTCACTGTTCCAGTGCAGTTCAGAATACCCTGCTCCTTCTTCCAGTTGAAGTTCTAACAGAATACTGCCATCATATTCTGCAGCAGTTGTACCGGACAGTTTCATCGTTCCGTAAAGAAGCCCTTCTTTTCCACAGTTTATCTCATGATGCCAGGTGGTAACTGACTGGGTTTCCGAATAAGGGCACTGCCCGGCACCCTCATAGTAGCCTCCATGATAACCACAGGTATAATAGCCACCATGCCAGCTGCCTCCTCCTTCCTCTGACGGATTAGGATACCAGACGGCTTCACAGTAGGTCAAAGCCGCCCCACAGGAAGAAGTGTGCGTATGCGTAGTTGCATAATTACGATAGCAGCCATTGGTGCCATCCACATTCTCTGCCTTACCGATATGGACATGTCTCAATTCTGTCCTAACTTCTGCTGCCTCATAAATGGGCAGAAAGCCATCTGGCAGGTTTCCGTTACCGCCGTCTTCCCTGCCTTTTTGATACGCCTTTTCATTATCCGCCCCATTTCCGATAACAAAGTTCCCCTGAATCCACACTGCTTTTCCCTGGGAAATATTATCCGCCGCTGCCGCCTCGTATTGCGCGGTACTCTCTCCAATGCCTTCCAGATGTAACGCCCGTTCCGGGTGTCTTACCGGAATAGCTTCCGGCACATTCTGGGAAGTGCAAACCGCCTCTTCCAACAAGCTCCAGCTTACCTTACGGATATCCCCGGAAAAGGATTCCGCCCTGTCCCTGTCCGGATGTCTGTCATAGCCTGTTTCCCCACCAGTTTCATACAGTACCGTTCCCACCTGGTGCAATCCTTCGATTATCTTTCTTTTCTGTTCTGACAGGCTCTGATAAACATGGTGTAAATCTTCTGTATCCCATACCAGGGAAGTGCCCGGCATTTCCCACACTATTTTTCCCTTGCTTTGCCAAACCGGTTCTACGGTTGCTGCCTTTGCCACACCAGGGCAGGCTATGCCGGCAGCCAGAATCATGCCCAGCATGGCAGGAAGCCGGAATCGGTTCTTCCGTGTATTCACTCTATCGGTTCTTTTTCCCATTCTTCCTGTCCTTCGTCCTGTTCGTGCTTTCACTTCATTCTACCCCCTTTTCTTCATGCCAATGAGATTTCCTTCTTCGTCATATAACAGCTCATAATCGATAATACCCAGCCCTTCCAGATAGCCTCGAAGGTAATGCTCCAATAAATCATGATTATTTCCCAGAGCCATTGTACCATCCGCAAATCCTGCCCTGCCCAGGGTAAGATTATCTGACGTGGCAAGCATGCAAGTCTCTCCATACTGCTCCGGTATCTTCTGGGAATCCAGCAATGCCTGCTGCAGCATGGCAAAGGGAATCCGGAGCACTTCTCCATCCGGCAGTTCTTCCTGTTTCTGCGCCCTTACGTAACCATATCCCGTCTCTGTCTTTACCAGCTGTGTTCCAACGCCGCCAAGAGCTTTCGTCAATCGTTTCTTCCCCTCAGCGGCATATCGAAAAAGCACTTCCAAATCTCCTGCATCAAAAATAACCTGTTGTCCACCGGTGTCCGTATATTCGATTCTTCCTTTACTCTGAAATGTACCACTTTCACTGGCAGACACGGATGCCGATACGACAAAGCTGCCTATCAACAGCAGAATCAACAACTGTCCTACATTCTTTTTACCGCTGTTCCTTCCAACATAGCTCGTTCTATCCTTATTTTTCCTGTCTTTCCCTTTCCCATTTCCATTCTCATTTCTTCTGCACATAGCTTCCTCTACTCCTTTCCCGGCATAAGATACAAGGTATTTGTCTGGGCATCATACCGATACTGTAACGTGCGCCCCAGCATTTCTTCTATCCGTTGATTGGTCTGCTCTATCTGGCTGGTCATATCATTTACCGTTCCATCCAGTGTCTTTGTCAGCTTTTCTTCCAGTCCCTGAATTCCGGCCCACAGCCTCTCATCCTCTTTTTCCAAGGCTGCAATCTTACTGTACAGGGTGGTAATGTCCGTCTTCATCTGTACCATCTGGGTCTGTACTTCGGCAAGCTGTTGCTGAATCAACGGAATCGTCGTCACATTGAGCACCTGGATTAAATCCGTCAGGTCGTACAACTGCACCTGGGTTTCCTTTAACTCCTGCACCAGTTGGCTGACCTGTTGCTGCACCGTATGTATCTGCGCCTGCAAAGCGTCCTCTTCCTTACCCGTCTGTTCCGATACCTGCTTTAATTCCTCCTGCAGCAGCGTCATGTTCTCCAAAAGCTCCTGAACCTTTTCTCCCAGATAAGCAACATTTGCCAGGTATTCCTGTCGCAGGGCTTCCTCCTCTTCGGAGGGTTCTGCCATATATTTCTCTACGACCCGCTCCCGCACTACTGTTTCTTCCTGCAGTCCCTCCTTTTGATTCCATACATAATAGCCCAATAGCAACAGCAGGATAATAATAACAATCATGGCTACTGCTGCCGTCAGAATCATTCCAAGCCGGTCTTCTTTCCGTTCCGGGTCACTCCACCTCTCCCGGATGTTTTCCGACAATCGTGTCATAATTTCTCGCATAAACTACCTTCTTTCTCTGTAAACTTTTTTCATTTCTTCTTTTCTGTTTCTCGCAATGTCTGCTTTTCCCTTCTGTTATCTGTTCCTTGTTTTTGTTCCTTGTTTCTGTTCTTTGTTTCTGTTCTTAACTCCTGCTTTTTCCCTCAATATTTGGAATAGTGGGCGAACTGCCCGGACTTTCGCACAGAATGTACGAAATAAAGTATACTTTTGTAGAATCCAAAGATTGTATGGATACCATAACAAATCTTGTCCAGGAAAACAATATCGGAATATTGCACAATTTTACGCAATAAAATAGTCAGGAAAACATCCGTATATCAGATGTTTCCTGACTTTATGACTGTCAAAACGCTTTTTAAAAGGTCAGAATTTCATAACCATCTTCGGTTACCGCCAAGGTAACCTCCCACTGGGCAGACGGCTTGCCATCCTCGGTATAGACCGTCCATCCGTCCTCGTCATCTACATAAATATCGGCTTTTCCCATATTTACCATAGGCTCAATCGTAAATACCATGCCTGGAACCATCAGCATCTCGGTTCCCTTCGGGGTTACATAGCTGACAAATGGCTCTTCATGGAACTCCAGTCCCACTCCATGTCCACCAATTTCACGGACCACAGAATAACCATTTGCCTTAGCATGGTCGTTGATTGCCTGCGCCATATCTCCCAGGAAATTCCATGGCTTTACCTGTTCCAGTCCCACATCTATACATTCTCTTGCCACCTGTACCAGCTTCTGTTTCTCCGGGGTTGTATTGCCCATGATAAACATACGGGAGGAGTCCGAAAAATAGCCCTTGTAAATGGTGGATACATCCACATTGACAATATCGCCCTCCTGCAGCAGTCTTTCCTTACAAGGAATTCCATGGCAGACGACCTCATTGATAGAAGTGCAGACGCTCTTGGGGAATCCTTCGTACCCAAGAGGTGCCGGGATACCACCCATTTCCCTCGTCATATCATCAACCAGTTTGTCAATCTCCCCGGTGCTCATGCCGATATGAATCTGTTTTGCTACCTCATCCAGTACCGCAATGTTGATTTTACTACTTTCCCGGATACCCTCTAACTGTTCCGGTGTCTTAATCATATCGTGAGTTGGCACGATATGCCCTTCCAGTGCATAATGCTCGATTTTCTCATCAAATGCCATGTGACATGCCTTGTACTTCCTGCCGCTTCCACACCAGCAGGCATCATTTCTTCCTAACTTCTTCATTTTATCAACACGCCTTTCCCCACCTGCTTCCTGCAGGCACGTTCCGTTCCTGTTATCTCCTGTTAAAATATACTGTCATAAAAACTGCCGGAGAATGCCAGTAAATCATAATCTCATTGAATCTCATTGCAAGAATAAGTTCCTTGTTTTCACCTTATCTATCATATATAATTTAGGATATACTGTCAATTAACAGAAAGGTATCACAAATGAAAACTAGTATCAAAATCCCCTTAGAATCCCTGCCCAACACACGGGATTTAGGCGGCATGGAAACAACAGACGGAGGGCATATCAAATCCGGTGTCCTGTTGCGAAGCGGTGCTCTTTGTAACGCCTCTGAAAAAGACCTTCACATTCTTTGTGAAGATTATCACTTAAAACAGATTATTGATTTTCGAACCCTGCATGAGCAGAACGGCAAACCCGACCCACAGATTCCCGGCGTTTCCCACATCGGAAATCCCATTCTGGAAGAAAAAGCCCTCGGCATTACCAGAGATGGAAAAGCCGACAGTCTAAGCCTGATTCTTCAGATTTTCCGTACGAATCCAATTACCCCAGAGCAATATATGACAAAAATGTATGACGACCTGAGTACCAGTGCCTACGGCTGCCAGCAGTACAGACATTTTCTACAGCATCTGCTGATGAATCCTTCCGGTGCTTCTCTCTGGCATTGCAGTCTGGGAAAAGACCGGGTCGGTGTGGGAACGGCTCTGCTGCAATATCTGTTGGGGGTATCCATGGACGACATCATCGCAGACTATATGCTGACCGGAGAATATCTGGCTGCCCACACCGAGATGGAAGTGGAACAGGCCCGTCCCCTTGCCCGCAACGAAAAGGAGTTGGATTGTGTCCGTGCCGTTGCCAGCGTAAAGGAAGAATATATTGCTTCCATTTTTACTTCTATAAAAGAAAAGTTCGGTTCCATGGAACGTTACTACACCGATGTTATGCATCTGTCCAGAGAGGACCTGAATACATTAAAGGACCTGTACTTAGTCTAAGTACAAGTCCTTTTTGTATACAAACAAGGCCATCTATCCGTATTTTATCTGTACATTCCTTCTCTAACTACAGGACTGCACATTATACCATCTTCGTTGTCCATTTCGTGCAATCCCACACGTCCGTAGCCAGTCCTTCGTAGAACTCCGGCTCATGGCATACCATAAGAATGCTTCCCTTGTATTCCTGTAAGGCACGTTTCAACTCCTCTTTGGCATCCACGTCCAGATGATTGGTAGGCTCGTCCAATACCAGCAGGTTGCTCTCCTTGTTGATGAGCTTGCACAGTCTGACCTTTGCCTGCTCTCCACCGCTTAGTACTTTAACCTTACTCTCTATGTGTTTCGTAGTCAGCCCACATTTTGCCAGGGCAGAGCGCACCTCATACTGCGTATATCCCGGAAATTCCTGCCAGATTTCCTCAATACAGGTGGTCTGGATATCCTGGCTCATCTCCTGCTCAAAATAACCTATCTCTAAATAATCTCCCTGTTCCACTTCTCCTGCCAGTGGCTTAATCAGCCCAAGGATACTTTTCAGAAGCGTAGATTTACCGATACCATTTGCACCGGTTAATACAATCTTCTGGTTACGCTCCATTTCCAGGTTCAGTGGCTTCGACAATGGTTCATCATATCCGATAACCAGGTCTTTTGTCTGGAAAATATATCTGCCCGGTGTTCTTGCCTCTTTGAAATGGAATTCCGGCTTAGGCTTCTCCGCTGCCAGTTCAATCATATCCATCTTATCTAACTTTTTCTGTCTGGACATTGCCATATTGCGGGTCGCCACACGGGCTTTGTTCCGCGCCACGAAATCTTTTAATTCCGCAATCTCCTTCTGCTGCTTGTTATAGGCTGCTTCCTGTTGGGATTTCTTCATTTCATAAACTTCTTTGAATTTGTCGTAATCCCCTACGTAACGATTCAGTTCCTGATTGTCCATGTGATAAATCAGGTTAATAACACTGTTTAAGAACGGAATATCATGGGAAATCAGAATAAATGCATTCTCATACTCATTCAGATACCGCTTCAGCCACTCAATATGCTCCGCATCCAGGTAGTTGGTCGGCTCATCCAGCAACAGAATGTCCGGCTTCTCCAATAACAGTTTTCCAAGAAGCACCTTGGTACGCTGTCCGCCACTTAAATCTGTCACGTCCCGGTCCAGTCCCAAATCCAGAAGTCCCAGTGCTCTTGCAACCTCTTCTACCTTGGCATCAATCATATAGAAGTCATGTAACATCAGCATATCCTGAATCACACCCAGTTCTTCCATATAATCATCCAATTCCTGTCCGGAAGCTTCTCCCATCTTATCGCAGATTTCGTTCATACGGGTTTCCATTTCAAACAGAAAGTCAAAAGCAGAAGAAAGCACTTCCCGAATGGTCATCCCTTTTTGTAAAATAGTGTGCTGGTCCAGATAGCCAACCCGGACATTTTTCGCCCATTCAATCTTTCCTTCATCCGGCTGCAATTTGCCCGTAATAATATTCATAAAGGTGGACTTACCTTCGCCATTGGCTCCAATCAGCCCGATATGTTCTCCTTTTAACAGGCGAAACGATACGTTCTGAAAAATGGCTCTGTCCCCAAACCCGTGAGATAAATTTTCTACATTTAAAATACTCATAATGCTCCCTTCCACATTAGTACAGCAATTTCGTCTGTGTTTTTATCCGCATGTACTGCTATCTTATAATGTAGAACAGCTGTAAGTCAACGTTCTTTTTCTCTCTGACCGCTTTCTGCTTTACAATAGCTATATATTTGGCTGTCTTTTCTTGTATTTCTATTCATATCGTTTA
>ERZ1026850.1157-NODE-1157-length-14463-cov-16.489034_pt1 | contig 14463 bp, 8 predicted proteins | sample MGYA00380155_ERZ1026850 | MGnify/ENA primary metagenome ERZ1026850 (study PRJEB33269, sample SAMEA4719791) | human gut metagenome | biome: human-associated habitat; feature: organic feature; material: feces | place: Cameroon | collected 2013-10 ... | reverse complement strand
AATATATATGGCTTTATGGAAGCTAATATATCAAATGATCATTTAATAAAAACAAAGTCAGATAATAACCTGTCAACGGATCTATATACTAACCTCACTGCTGAAAAACCGCAGATAAAGGTCAAGGAGCAGAAGAAAGAGCAAGGCAAGGATTATGTAAAGCTTGAAGATAATCACATAGTACTTGAGTTTAATATCAATAACCGGGGTGGAGCAGATGCCAATGCTTATTTTGATATAGGCTTTTATCTTGATTCAAATGCGGATGGTAAGTTTTCACCTACACAGGAAAAGATAGCCGGAAACAATGTACAGATTTACCGGGATGGTACTCTGGTGAGTCCGCAGATTGATGAAAATGGAGAATATAACTATAATCTTGAGGCCGGAAAATATAACTATAAACTGGTTTATGAACTGCCTACACAGTTTGTAGGTGTTATTCCCTGGCAGCTTAGGGCATCGCAGACTACGAACCCATATCGTTATGATGTGACAGGAGGATATTTCTACAAGCAGGCCAACAGTAATCAAAAGCAGCATATTAAGATTTTGCAGATTGATACATCAAAAGGAATTAAAGGCAAATACCTTGCAGGGGCTAGTACATTTAATATGCAAGAACAAAAGTCAGATTCCAACTCAAAGTTTTCAAAGTTGTTAAAGGATGTTACAGATTTTGAACTTGACATTAAAACTCTTGCGGGAGATTCTGTTGAATTTAAGAAGCTTTGTAAAGATAACAAGGTCAAGGATTATGATATGCTTGTAATTGGATTCTCGGATTGTTATGAGATTTATAATGATAGTAAACAGGTGGATAGGATAAAAGAATTTATCCAGTCCGGTAAAGCAGTATTATTTACCCATGATACTACATCGCTTAGCAATAATAAGTATAAAGGTAACGAGACAGTAAGAAATAACAACTGGGGCTATGATTTTAACACTATTGTAAGAGATATCGTTGGAATGGATAGATATGGTATACTGCATAGTTCTGCGTTGAAAAAGGGAAATACCCTTAAAGAAGGAACTGATGAGTATGCTGAAGCAGTCAGTTATGCCAAAGAACATAATACTGATATTGCATATAAGCCAAGATCAAATAAAGAAACAATTGTACGACAGAACCAGGGCTTTGCGTATGGTGATTTGGATTCAAATCAAGATACGAGTCATGGCGGTTGCAGACTATATTCATGGCTGTATGGAACCATGGGACATACTAAAAATGCTGAAAAGGTGAATTCAGGTCAGATTACTACATATCCGTTTAAAATTCCTGATAAGATAGAAATAGCTTGGACTCATAGACAGTATTATCAGCTTGATTTTAATGAGGACAGTGACAATGATGGTGAGAGTGATATTGTTGTCTGGTATACACTTTCGGATCAGAATGTTTACTATTCTTCACCTAAGGATGTGCGAAATAACTACTACATCTACACCAAGGGCAATGTTACATACTCCGGTGTAGGACATTCCGATGTGACACAGTCCGTTGATGAGTTAAAGCTGTACATCAATACAATGATTGCGGCTTACAGTGTAGTAGAGCATGCACCTGCTATTTCATTAAAAGAGGGCTACGACCTTAAGTCAGCAGATATCAGTACTATTTACTCGACAATAGATACTGCTATACAGCAGGATGAGGAAGCAAAAAAAGAAAGTGGTAATCCTGATGCTGCGATACTGGATGTAGATGATGAGGGCAATATTGCCACACAGGATGTATATTTTACCGTTAAGGATACCAACATGCTTCGTAATCAGGTAGATAAGGATACGACTGTCAATATGAGCTTCTTTATCGAGGGTACAAAGGATGACCATGATAAGGAAATAGATGACGATGGCAATACAATCTACCTGAAGGAGATGAAGAACTGGCAGATTTATTCACTGCATGATGATGGCTCAGAGGCTGACCTTCTAGGACCATCAGAAGCAGGAAATAATAGAACCTTCTTTGCAAACAATAAGACCTATAAGGTTAAGGTACCTCTAGCGACTCTGCCGGCAGGGCAGAATTCCATCAAGGTATACGCAGTGGCAAGCAGTAACATCACTGTCATGCAGAACAATCAGGAGGTTAAAAAGAATACACCGGAGGCATACAAGACCTTCCAGATACAGCGTGTAGGTCTTGCCGATTTGGATTAGTTTTCAAAGGCTCCTGGCTATTACATACTTTTCAATCAAGCACAATTTATCAAACAGAGACTTATATAAACCATTTATATAGTCTCTGTTTTTTTACTGTTTCTTTATACTTTCTTTATTGAATTATCCACGCTAATTGATAAAATAAATAGTATGCGCACGATTGCGGATATTTTTTGCATTCGTGGATGGGGGATAAATTAACCGGAAAGAAAGGAAAAATTTATGAGTAAAATTTTCAAGAATCTGATTCCATACTGGCGATGGATCATATTAATTTTTGTTTTTCTCATTGCTCAGGCTTATTGTGATCTGGCTTTGCCTGCGTACACATCTGACATCATTGATGTGGGTATCCAGGATCATGGCATTGAGCATGTCCTGCCAAAGGAGATTACATCGGAGGATTATCAGATGGCACAGACATTTATGCTGTCTGACGAGAAAGAAAAATTTACGGACTGTTATGAGGCAGAGGATGCTTCAAAATCTGATGACGGTGTGGCAAAATACAAGCTGACAGCTGATTCGGACACACTTGATAAGCTGGATGAGGAGCTTTTGGTTCCTCTTGTCATGGCATATCAGGCTTTTCAGTCGGGTGAGCAGATGGATGTGGATGCATCGGCTATCCCGCAGGGAGTAGCGCTCGATGATAACATGATAAAGCAGATAAGAAGCAAGGTGCAGGAAAAAATCGATGCGGTGGGTTCAGCTACTTTAAAGTCCATGGGTGTAACTTTTGCGACAAAGTGTGATGAGAATGCAGGAATCGACGTGGATGCCAATCAGGTTGCTTATCTGTGGAAGGCAGGAGCCAAGATGGCAGCCTTTGCAGCAATTATGCTTATAGCAGCATGTGTTGTAGGTTTTGCGGCTTCAAAGGTCGGTGCCGCTGTCGGCAGGGATTTGAGGGAGAAGACCTTTTCAAAGGTTGTAGGTTTTTCAAATGCCGAGATTAACAAATTCTCTACGGCATCACTGATTACTAGAAGCACGAATGATATACAGCAGATTCAGATGGTTACTACTATGATGCTTCGTATGGTGCTTTACGCGCCAATCGTTGGTATCGGTGGTATCATCAAGGTGGCACAGACCAAATCCGGCATGGAGTGGGTGATTGCAATTGCGGTTGCTGCTATCATGGTTTTTATTTTCACACTGGTTGGCATTGCGATGCCAAAGTTCAAGATTATGCAGAGTCTTGTAGACAAGGTAAACCTTGTTTCTCGTGAGATTCTTACAGGTCTTTCCGTTATCAGGGCTTTCGGCCGTGAAAAGGAGGAGGAAAAGAGGTTTGATGAGGCTAACCGTGAGCTTACACGCACACAGCTGTTTACAAACCGTGTCATGACCTTTATGATGCCGGGTATGTCCATGATCATGTACTGCATCACACTTGGTATCGTGTGGGTTGCAGCAGGCAGAATAGACAAGGGTTCTATGCAGGTAGGTACCATGACTGCGTTTATTACATATGCCATGATGATTGTTATGTCATTCCTCATGCTTTCAGCCATGTCCATCATGCTTCCGAGAGCTGGTGTTGCGGCAGAGCGTATCGATGAGGTTATAAAGACAAACAGCACTGTAAATGATCCAAAAGAGCCTGTTACTGAGGCTGATCACAGAGGTGTTATCCGTTTCAACCATGTGGATTTCAGATATCCGGGAGCAAAGGAGGATGTGCTTTCAGACATTGATTTTGTGGCGGAGCCGGGCAAAACCACAGCTATCATCGGAAGTACCGGCTGTGGAAAGTCTACACTTGTAAACCTGATTCCGCGTTTCTATGACGTGACTGGAGGCTCAATAGAGCTTGATGGACACGATATCAGAGACTACACACTAAGCGAGCTTCGCGAGTCAATAGGCTTTGTTCCGCAGAAAGGTATTCTTTTCTCGGGAACCATCGCCTCAAACCTGCGCTTTGGTAAAGCAGACGCGAGTGATGAGCAGATAAAAAAGGCTGCGGATATCGCACAGGCTTCTGAGTTTATCGAGACAAAGAATGACAGGTATGAAAGCTCAATCGCACAGGGCGGCTCAAACGTGTCAGGTGGTCAGAAGCAGAGGCTTGCCATAGCAAGAGCTATCGCAAAGGACCCTCATATTTATGTGTTTGATGACAGCTTTTCAGCACTCGATATGAAGACTGATGCGCGTCTGCGTGCAGCTTTAGCAGAGGTTACAGAGAATGCTTCCGTCATTATCGTGGCACAGCGTATCAGCACGATTATTCATGCTGACCAGATTCTCGTGCTCGATGACGGTAAAATCGTAGGAAAAGGCACCCACGAGGAGCTTCTTAAAAATTGCGATGTATATATGCAGATTGCACAGTCACAGCTTTCAGCCAAGGAACTTGGAATTGATGATAACAAAAAGGAGGGCATGTAAGATGAGTGAGAATAATAACGAACAGTTTAAGATGCCTCCTAAGAGGCCAAGAGGGCCAATGGGACGTGGCCCCGGAATGGTCACAGAAAAGGCCAAGGATTTCAAGGGCTCTACAAAGAAGCTCATAAAGTATCTCGGCAGATACTGGGCTGCCATCATTGCAGTTATGATATTTGCAGCAGTTTCGACTGTATTCTCCGTTGCAGGACCGAAGGTCATGGGTAAAGCCACCACTGCGCTTGCCGAGGGACTTATGAACAAGATTGCAGGAACAGGCGGTATAGATTTTGATTATATTGCAAAGATTCTTTTGTTTACGCTGGCTTTATATGTGGTGAGTGCCATCTTTATGTTTGCCCAGGGGCTTATCATGACAGGCATCACGCAGAAGACCTGCTACAGGATGCGTAAGGACATCACGAGCAAAATCAACCGTATGCCGATGAAGTATTTCGAGTCAAGGACATACGGTGAGGTACTTTCGCGTATCACAAACGATGTGGACACACTCGGACAGAGCTTGAACCAGAGTATCACACAGATTATTACATCTGTTGCCACTTTGGTAGGTACACTTGTCATGATGCTGTCTATTTCACCGCTCATGACGCTGATTTCACTCGTTATCCTGCCAGTTTCGATGATACTTATTTCGTTTGTCATAAAGCATTCACAGAAATACTTCAGACAGCAGCAGGAGTATCTGGGACACATAAACGGACAGGTCGAGGAGGTGTACGGAGGCCACCTCGTCATAAAGGCATATAATAAAGAGGCAGAGACTGTAAAGACCTTTAAGGAGGCCAACAATGTGCTCTACAAATCCGCTTGGAAATCACAGTTCCTCTCTGGACTTATGATGCCTATCATGCAGTTTGTAGGAAACTTAGGATATGCGGGAGTAGCCATCTCAGGTGGTATACTTGCCATAAAGAATGTCATCACAATCGGTGATATCCAGGCATTTATACAGTATGTGAAGAATTTCACACAGCCAATCCAGCAGATAGCGCAGGTGGCAAACCAGCTTCAGTCGATGGCGGCTGCATCTGAGCGTGTATTTGAGTTCCTCGAGGAGGAGGAAGAGGATATAACAGTGGAAAATCCTGTAAAGCCAGACCATATCGAGGGAAGTGTAGAGTTTTCGCATGTACACTTTGGTTATAATCCTGACCAGATCATCATCAATGATTTTTCTGCAAAGGTAAAGCCGGGACAGCAGGTTGCTATCGTTGGACCGACAGGAGCGGGAAAGACTACCATGGTCAAGCTTCTTATGAGATTTTATGATGTAAGCTCAGGTGCCATTCTTGTAGACGGACATGATATCAGGGATTACAACAGAGCCGATCTGCGAGATGCATTCGGCATGGTATTGCAGGACACATGGCTCTTTAAGGGCACCATTATGGAAAATATCCGCTACGGTCGTCTGGATGCCACAGATGAGGAGGTCATCGCGGCAGCAAAGGCAGCACATGCGCATCACTTTATCCAGACATTGCCGGGTGGCTACGATATGGAGCTCAACGAGGATGCATCCAATGTGTCACAGGGACAAAAGCAGCTTTTGACAATAGCAAGAGCTATCCTTGCAGACAATCCTATCCTTATCCTTGATGAGGCCACATCCTCTGTCGATACACGTACAGAAATCCGTATCCAGAAGGCACTCGACAATCTGATGAAGGGCAGAACAAGCTTTGTCATCGCCCACAGGCTGTCTACTATCAAGAATGCAGATATGATTCTTGTCATGAAGGACGGAGACATTATCGAGCAGGGTACACATGATGAGCTTCTTGCAAAGAACGGATTTTACGCAGAGCTGTATAACTCTCAGTTTGAAGAATAGAGAAAACACGGGTATCGTGCGGTTTTGCGAATATGCGTGGGGCTGAATGGTTACATAAAATTTAAAAAAAAATACGCTCTCGACAAAATTCGACAAAATGTGTTATCATAAAAACATAAAATTTGTTTTGACATGACAGTAATTGGCGGCATAGGAGAGTTTGATGAGCACTTTAAATGTCGCAGTAGCAGACGAAAAGAAAAATATGCAGAGTTTATTAAAAGGCATGGAGTTTTTAGGAACAGCAAGAAGTAGTGATGAAGCATACAGCATGATAAACGGTAATGCCGGTTCTGATGTGATACTTGTGTATGTAAAGAGAGCATCCGGTGACACTGAGCCACTTGATGATACATATATGGAGAAAAAATCCCTTGAGACACAGGTGACGGATATCATTCATGAGATAGGTGTTCCGGCTCATATAAAGGGATATCAGTATCTTAGGACTGCGATAGTGATGTGCGTTGAGGATATGGAGATGCTTAGTTCTATCACAAAGCTTTTGTATCCCACTATTGCAAAGAAGTACAAGACTACCTCAAGCAGGGTGGAGAGAGCCATAAGGCATGCTATCGAGGTGGCATGGAGCAGAGGCAGGATGGATACGATAGACTCCATGTTTGGATACACTGTAAACTATGGTAAGGGCAAGCCTACCAATTCGGAGTTTATTGCCCTGATTACAGACAAAATACGTCTAGGGATGTAAAAATCGTCATTATAGACAAATAAAACCACGTTTTGATAAATTTACTAGGCAAAATGTACTCCCGCGTGATATAATATAGTATACATTCTATTGGTTTCAGGATGTATACTATATTTTTTATCAGATTAATCGTTGTTTAAATAACTGTAATCTGGGGAGGTTTCAGCATGGACAAAATTAAAATATTAATGGCCGCATCAGAGGCAATACCTTATATGAAGACAGGTGGACTAGCTGACGTAGTGGGATCTTTACCAAAATATTTTGACAAGGACAGATATGACGTGAGAGTTATACTTCCGAAGTACAAATGTATGGATGATAAATTACTGCCACAGCTTAAGTTCGTCTGTCATTTTTATGTCAATCTCAACTGGCGCAGGCAGTATGTGGGGATTTTTACATCGCAGTATGATGGTGTGACATATTATTTTGTGGACAATGAGTTTTACTTTGCAGGAGATAAGCCATACAACAATATATACGAGGATGTGGAGAAGTTTGCTTTCTTTTCAAAGGCGGTGCTTGAGGCTTTGCCGGTTATAGATTTTGCCCCGGATGTGATACATTGTAATGACTGGCAGACAGGACTCTTGCCGGTTTTTCTAAAGACAGTGTACGGCTCAGACAATTTCTATGCCGGTATAAAGACAGTCTTTACCATTCACAATATGAAGTTTCAAGGGCGTTGGAAGATTAAAGAGGTGGCTGATGTTACAGGACTTCCGGAGCACATTTTTAATTCAGGGGAGCTGGAGTTCTATGGTGAGGCTAATTATTTAAAGGGCGGCATAGTATATGCAGATGAGATTACGACTGTCAGTCCGACATATGCAGATGAAATCTGTACACCTGAGGGCGGCGAGGGCCTGGATGGCCTGATGCTTGAGCGGCGCAGGCATTTGAGAGGCATTGTAAACGGTATAGATTATGAAGTCTTTAATCCTATGAAGGATACATATCTGGATAAGCATTTTTCTGTAAGGGAATTGAGTGGAAAGGTCGTTAATAAGCGTCAGCTGCAGGAGAAGTATGGTCTGGCTGTGGATAAGGATGTCATGCTGATTGGAATAGTTTCGCGTCTGACAAATCAGAAGGGCTTTGATCTGGTGGCATATGTGATGGAGGAGATGCTTTCCACCATGAATGTACAGTTTATAGTGCAGGGCACAGGAGAGCAGCAGTACGAGGAGATGTTTAATTATTTCCATGGCAGGTATCCGCAGAAGCTTGGAGTATATATCGGCTACTCAGAGGAAAATGCACATGAGATATATGCAGGTTGTGACGCATTTCTCATGCCGTCTCTTTTTGAGCCGTGCGGCTTGAGCCAGCTAATGTCTATGCGATATGGTACGCTGCCTATAGTCAGGGAGACCGGTGGTCTTAAGGACACTGTAGCAGCGTACAATGAGTATGAGAATACGGGTGATGGCTTTTCCTTTGCCAATTATAATGCGCATGATATGCTGCATGTCATCAAATATGCTCTTGATGTGTTTGAAAACCATAAGGACAGATGGCAGGAGATGATGCAGCGCGCCATGAGGCATGACTTCTCATGGAGGGCATCTGCGAAAGAGTATGAGAAGCTTTACGACATGCTGCTTGGCAGCTAGTACATCGTTCTGCAAATAACAGGCCAATAACTTTCATGAATTTCCAACTATGTTCTTAGAAAGTAAAATACCGGATACATATCTATGATATGATATCCGGTATTTTGTGTTATCGGGTTATATGATTATCAGGTTATATGATTATCAGTAGACAGTGTCTGTTTTACTATCGTATATGTAGTACCGCTCGCCGAGTACTTCCTCGTCGCGTACCTCTGTAGAGTTTACCTCACAGATGAATTCGCTTAGGTTGCAGACATCTATATCGCTATCCAGCGGCATTACCAGAAATTCATGGATACTGCTTGGTATGAGCAGCATATTGCCGCCGAGCTTTTTTGCCAGCGAGCTTAGCACACCCGGGTAGAGTATGGCGGATGCACCGTTTGTCTGCCTGATGTTTGTAAGGATATACATAGGCAGGCTGTCAAAATCACAGACTGTGCGCATCTGATTGGCATAGCCCGGACATTTTTTGGCAAGAAACTCTGCCATGTTGATTATTGAGCATGGAAGTATCCTTGGGGTATTTTGCATTGAGGCGCGGATTAGTGTTTCTGTATCTATGCCCCAGCGTGACAGAAGCGCATCTGTGACTGTAATGGTGCCAAATTCAGGCAGCTCGGCTCCTACATATACTTCAAATATGATGGCAAAATCCAGATATTTGATATAGGGCATGTCCTTTAGCTGCTTTTGGTTTTTGTCGTAGCTTATGAGCTGAAAAATTATTTTCTCCTTTACCTTGGAAAAATCATCACAGAAGCTTATGTCAAAATCTTCAGTTGGCTTGAAATCATTGTAGGTGGATAAAATTGCATCGAGAATAGAATCAATGGATACACCATCAAGATACCAATGGTAGTAAGGATTGAGATAAATAGTCGGTGCTATATTGAATTTGGGATTGATAATCACCAATCCGTCGTAGATCATCCCGTTGTTCTTTTTGACAGGATGGATGGTAAGCTTGAAATTATTGTCAAGTCTTGCGGTTATTTCAGTTTCTATAGTATGTAAAAACTCCGTGTATTTCATGAATCTCCTTGCGGAGCATAAAAATATCGGATCCCGTGGAAAAGTAAAACCCACGAAGCAGGGCGCTTCGTGGGTTTTACTCTATCATTGTTTGTTGAAGTTTGCAATATGTATTTTTGTACAATTTTTAGACTTCATTTTTGTGACATCATACAAAATATAGCTGTGCAATCCATTTTTAATCTGATTTAAGCCTCTGCCACAGTGTGTTGTAAAGAGTTGCGTCATCATCATTTAAAGCTCTGTATACTTCACAGTTTTTGAGCATATCGGAAGGAGGATTAATCGCCTCATTTTCCTTTGTTTCCTCATCCTGGCTGTCGATGACAGACTGGATAGGTGATGCATAGTATACATATTCAAAGTTGAGCTGTGCAGGCTCATCACCGCAGATGTAGTTCAAAAATTCCTGTGCGCCCTCTTTATTCTTGCATGTCTTTGGAATGAACCATGAGTCAATCCAGAGGTTTGAGCCCTCTTTTGGTACGATATAGTCCAGGTTGTCATTTTCAGCCATGGCGGCAGCTGCCTCACCGGAGTAGCACACTGCAATTGCCGCATTTTCAGCAACCATCTCATCACAGGTCTCATCCACGTAGTAGGCGAGCACATCACTGCTTTGTTTGTTCAGTATATCAAATGCTTCATCGAGCTTTGCTGTGTCTGTCTCGTTTATCGAGTAGCCAAGTGTGCGAAGGGCGGGAGTAAAGGCATCACGGACAGAATTAATCATAATCATGTTGTCCTTGTATTTGCCGTTCCACAGGCAGTCCCAGGTATTCAGGTCTGATGCATCAGCCATCTTTTTATTGTATAGTATGCCGAGTGTGCCGTAGAAATAAGGCACAGTGTATTCATGTGTAGGGTCAAAGGATGCGGACATGTCGATTATATCCTGATTTACATTTTGATAGTTTGGCATTGAGCTGTAGTCTATCTTGTTGACCTCACCCTCACTTATGAGCTTCTCGATGATGTAGTCAGAGGTGCAGATGACATCGTAATCGATGGCACCGGACTTGTACTTCGTGTACATCTCCTCAGGCTCCTCGTATTCCTCGTATTTAATGGTGATTCCGGTTTCCTGCTCGAAGCTGTCGATTACTGATTCATCGATGTATTTACCGTAGTTTAGCACTGTTATGGCATTGTCATTGTTCGTGCTTCCGGCACTTATCGTAAATACCGAAAAGCAGCCGATTACGAGTACTGCAACAATTGCGATGCTCACACTACGCTTTACGATGCGCAGCTTTTTAGCCCTTGCAGGCTTCTTTGAGGCGCTGACAGGTATCCGGTTTGAGTTGATGTTTACCACAACCAAAAGCAGCAGCACTGTGAAGAAAAGTATGGTTGACAGAGCATACAGCTCCGGCTTTACACCCTTTTTCAGCTCTGTGTAGAGCATGGTTGAGAGTGTGTTTACTCCGGCACCCTTCGTAAAGTAGGTGATGGAGAAGTCATCGAGTGACATTGTGACCGCCATCATAAAGCCGGAGAACACTCCGGGGCTTATTTCAGGCCAGGTGACCTTGAAAAATGCATATAGAGGTGATGCGCCCAGGTCAAGTGCGGCCTCATAGGTGTATTTGTTGGTCTGCTTGAGCTTTGGAAGCACATTGAGTATCACATAAGGGATATTGAACGTGATGTGTGCGATAAGCACTGTCACAAAGCCCAGATTTATGAATTTTACAAACAAAAGCATCATTGAGATACCGGTCACGATATCTGCATTGAGCATCGGGATGTTTGTAGCGCCCAGATAGATTGTCTGGTTACGTTTCTTCATGGCGCTTATACCCATGGCTGCGAGAGTTCCTATTATTGTAGAAATCACAGCTGCAAGCAGCGTAATCTGCAGTGTTGTAGAAAATGCCGACATAATCCGCTCACTCTGAAAGCACTTTATGTACCAGTCGAGCGTGAAGCCTCCCCATTTAACCTTGGATTTGGAGTTGTTGAAGGAGAGTACTATTAATACAACGATAGGTAGATACAGAAACAAAAAAATCAGTCCCATATATACCCTTGATGCTATTTTTTTTACCATAATGCGCTCTGGTCTCCTTCCTTATCAAACAGATTGACGAGTGCCATGCTGATTAATACGAATACCATGAGCACGAGTGAGAGACCGCTTCCTGCGCCCCACTGCGAGCCATGGACGAAATCCTGTTCTATGATATTTCCGATGAGCAGGACCTTGCCGCCACCGAGTATCTGTGAGATGGCAAAGGATGTGAGTGATGGCACGAAAACCATTACGATTCCGCTTATGACACCGGAAACTGTAAGTGGCAGTATAATCTTGAAAAATATTGTGACTTTGTTTGCACCGAGGTCAAGCGCCGCCTCAATCCAGTCGTTTTTGATTCTGGTCATGGAGTTGTATATAGGCAGCAGCATGAATGGCAGAAAGTCATAGACCATGCCAAGCACGACTGCTCCGGAGGTATTCATGATGTTGAAGCCCGGCAGTCCGAGAGTGGTGAGTATCGAGTTGATGACACCGTTTTTGGACAAAAGCTGTTTCCATGCGAGTATTCGAAGCATAAAGTTCATCCACATAGGAAGCATGAAAACAAATACCACAAAGCTTTGGTTTTTAATCTTTAAGCTGTTTAAAATCATCGCAAGCGGATAGGACAGCACCAGGCATATTATGGTGCATATGATTCCAAGCCGTAGGGATAAAAGTAGTGCCTTGATATTGGTGTGCTGTGCTATTGCAGCCACATATTCAAATGTGAAGCCTCCGTCAGAGCCTTTAAATGCATAGTACACAATCATGAAAAGCGGAAGTATGATAAATCCGATAATCCATATGAGGTACGGCCCTGCGAGCAGCTGTTTCTTTATTTTAGACATCTATCTCCACCGCCTTTTCATCTGAGGACTCAGGCTTGTGCATTACCTGGATATTAAATGGAATCACCCTGATACCCACATGACTGCCGACCTCTACATATTTGGTGGTGTGCACCATCCAGTCGTAGCCGTTAGCCTTTACCTCAAGCTCATAGTGCACTCCCTTGAAGATATTTGACACGACATCGCCCTGCATGTAGCCGTCCTCCGCAGGCACCAGCTCCACATCCTCCGGGCGGATGACTATATCGACAGGCGTGTTCTCACCAAAGCCCTCGTCCACACAAGGCATCTTTACACCGAGTATCTCGACAAGCTTATCCTTTATCATAATACCGTCGATGATATTGCTGTGCCCGATAAAGTCAGCGACAAAGGCATTTTCCGGCTCGTTGTAAATGTCCTCCGGTGTGCCAATCTGCTGGATATAGCCCTGATTCATGACTACGATGGTGTCAGACATGGTAAGCGCTTCCTCCTGGTCGTGTGTGACGTAGACGAAGGTGATACCGAGCTCATTTTTGAAGCGGATAAGCTCATACTGCATGCTCTGGCGCAGCTTTAAGTCGAGAGCGCCAAGCGGCTCGTCTAACAGCAGTACCTTAGGCTCGTTTACAATAGCTCTTGCAATAGCGATACGCTGCTGCTGGCCTCCGCTAAGAGAATCCACAGAGCGGTTTTCAAAGCCATCGAGATTGACGAGCTTTAATGCATACTTTATTTTGTCATCTATGTAAGCCTTGCTTTTTTTCTTTATTTTAAGACCAAACGCGATGTTTTCAGCTATTGTCATATGAGGGAAAAGAGAGTATTTCTGGAAAACAGTGTTCAGATTTCTCTCGTTTGCAGGCACATTTGTGATGTCCTTTGAATCAAACATGATTTTTCCCTTGTCCGGTGTCTCAAAGCCACCGAGCATGCGAAGTGTGGTGGTCTTTCCGCAGCCTGATGGTCCAAGCAGCGTCAGAAACTCATTCTCCCTGATGTATAGATTTAAATCGTCGAGTACAACATTGCCGTTGTATGACTTTGTGATATCGATAAAATCAATTAATTTCTTTCCCATGGTGTAAACCTTTCTCATGTAATTATAGTACTGGTAGGAACTGTATGTTTATAATTTGCTGCTGTACACACTAAAAATGCGGCCGGCAGTAATTACAGCCCTATAAAAGAGCTTCTGCAGGGGAAGTGTCAGAAGCTTGGAGGATTGCTGACCCATATGAGCATGGCATCCTTTGAAGACTTATTTTCAATAAAATGCTTCTTCCCGGCTTTAAAATAAAATGACTCACCGGCCTTTACGGTGTGCACCTTGCCACCATAGCAAAGCTTCACTGTGCCCTTTGTCACATATCCAAACTCCTCACACTCCTGAGGCAGATATATTTCAGAACTGCCACCCGGATGAAGAGTGAGCCTGACAGGCTCCATGGAGCGGGTCTGTGCGTTTGGAATGATCCATTCTACCTTGCTGTTTTTTCCCTCGTCAATTTTCTCAAAATAGTCGTTTGCCTTGTATACAATCTGCTCAGGCTCCGAATCCGTAAAAAACTCCGCCGGTGTCATACCCAGGCACTGGATGATATCAAGCAGTGTGCCTACTGACGGTGAATTCTGATTTCGCTCGAGCTGGGAGATAAATCCTTTCGTCAGCTCAGCCCTGTCAGCAAGCTCCTGCTGGGTAAGTCCGTACTGGATACGAAGCTCCTTCATACGATGTCCGATATCCATGTTTACTTCCTTTTCTAATACATTTTATGCTGTCTCTTATACACATCTCCGAGCCCACG